>Ga0307416_100000016_pt1 | contig 205465 bp, 185 predicted proteins | sample DK1Cmetagenome_2_FD_203821 | JGI IMG/M metagenome (GOLD analysis project Ga0307416, IMG submission 203821) | Maize rhizosphere microbial communities from greenhouse at UC Davis, California, United States - DK15-C-3 | ecosystem: Host-associated > Plants > Roots > Rhizosphere > Soil | place...
TCAGCCAGAATTCACTGCTGTATTTCGAGGACAAATCGCCGGGAGTGCAGTCTGCACCTACCATTATCTCAAATGCTGATGACAGCTATGAAGATATTGAAGATATAGAAATAGAAGAAAACAGACCTGAATCTTTATCTCTTCAGAATAATGAAAAAGATCTGATTATCAAAGCGCTAGAGAAGCATAAAGGACGTAGGAACAGGGCAGCAGACGAGCTTGGTATTTCACAGAGAACTTTATACAGAAAAATAAAACAATATAATTTAGAAGACTAAAAAAGAGGATGAAGAACTTAGAATTACTTGGCACAAAAGAATATGATTTCAATATAGGGAAGTATCTGTCTCAGGGGACCGAACTTTTCAAAAAAGATATCGGTGGATTTATCGTTGCGACAATACTTGTATTTGTAATGAGTTTTATCCCTTTTTGCGGTATTCTGGGATTAGGTAATTTTTATAAAATCTGCAAAAAGGTAGATGAAGGGGAAAAAGTTTCTGTAGGAGATATTTTCGACTTTACAGATTTTGTCATGTATCTGAAAGTGTTTCTGCTTATTTTTGCGGTCGTACTTGTTGCGATGATTCCGGTACAGCTCTCACTGATTCCTGTTATTTTTGCAGCCAGAGCTACAGAAGGTTCCGTGTCAGGAGCCGGTAATGCTTTATTTGCTGGAGGAATGGGACTTTGGGTAATACTGATCCTGATTCTGATCTGTGTCATTTCGGTATCTATGTTTTTTGTGCAGCCCCTGATTTCGCTGTACAGAATGACAAGTGTAAGAGAAGCGTTCATGCTTTCCTGGAAAATTGCCAGAAGAAACTTCTTCCAGATCTTTTTATTCTCCATAGTAGTGGGAATCATTTCCCAGCTTGGAATTATAGCATGCGGAATAGGAATACTGTTTTCCATACCTTTGGGAATCTGCATGAAGTATGCGGCTTATAAAGATGTATTAGAGTCAGTAAATGAAAAAACGGTATGAGTAAATTAAAAATAATATTTGGGTTCGTAATTCTTTCGCTGTTTCAGCAGTGTTACTCTTTTACAGGATCTTCATTGACGGATGAAAAGACGGTCCAGATCAATGAGTTTCCTAATAATGCAGCGCTTGTGAATCCTACGCTTTCCCAGCAGTTTTCTACAGATATCCAGAACAGGTTTCTGCAGAGAACCACATTAAAAGGGACAAAATCAAATCCTGATATTCTGATAGAAGGTGAAATTTCAGATTACAATTTTTCGCCTACTACCATCAGCTCCAATACACTGACGAACCCTTCGGGTGGTGTCGTACAGCAGGCACAGAGCAAGCTGACCATCAGTGTAAAAGTGCATTATGAAAATAAAATACATCCGGATTCCAGTTTCGACAGAACTTATTCGGATGAAGTGGTTTACAACAGCGACCTGAGCCAGAGCCAGATAGAAACTTCTCAGGTGAAACTTGTAACAGACAGAATTATTAATAAGATATTTAACGATATTGTAGCCAATTGGTAAGATGAATCCCAGAGTTTTAGAATTATTAAAGAGTCCCAAAAATATACAGTCAGAAGATCTAGGTCTTTTGAAAGAAGAAATTCATGCTTTTCCTTATGTACAGAACATCAGGGCGCTTCATTTGTTTGGGGTACATCTCTATGATAAAGAAAACTATCAAAAAGAACTTTCCATAACCGCCGCGTATACTACCGATAAAAAACTTCTTTATCAGCTGATCAACGGTAAAATCCAGCGTGAACCCAAACCGGAAATTGCAGAAGACAAGCAAGCTTCCAAAACACTGGAAAAACCGGTAAAATATTCTTATAAAGAGAAAACATTCCCGATAAAAAGAGAAGATACTCCCGAAAAGAAAGAAAACAAATATGAAGAGGCAGCGGGTATGATACAGCCTGCAAAAGAAATTAAACATATCCATGTCAATGGAGAAAGAAACAGAATTCTATTTGAAGGAGAAGAAAACTTCCTTGACGAGGTACATTCTGAAACAATAGATCTTGAATCAACGCTGGAGTCAGGCGTAATAGTTACCCAAAGGACAGAACAGCTTACAAAAAAACCTGGCGAAGAGACTGCAGCCGAACCGGCCCCGGATGAAAGCAGACAGTCTGAAGATTCAGAAGCCGGAACTGAATTTACTCCTGAACTGATTGTTGAAGAAAATAAAATCGACAGCCCGACAGAAGAGCTGAAAATAAATAAAGATGAAGAGTTGAGCTTCCACGAAGTGGAAACTCTAAGTCCGGAAGCGGAACCAGCTGAACCAGCGGGGGAAAATGAAATTATTGAAGAGTCAGCGAATGCTGAAACAGCTACGGACCCGGAAATTACGGATGAAGATTCTTCTGTAAATGAACCTCATGCTGAGATCAGTTTCCATGGGATGGATGAATTCCTGCCGGATGTTAAAATTCAGGGAAATACTGATAATGAATCTGTTGTTGCTGAAATTTCTAAGCCGAATGTGAATAAGCATGAGGAAGAGATGAGACGTCTCATTGAAGAAGTGGAGAAAAAGATGAAAGAAGCACAGCCCGCAACAAAGGTTGAAAATGAAGAGAAGGAAACTGCCCATCATGAGATCAGTTTTGCCGAAACACAGAGTTTTCACTTCTGGTCCACTGAAAAAGAAGAACCAAAAACTGAAGAGCCTGTAAAAGAAACAGTAGTAAATGCGGTAGAACAACCGGTTCAGCACGAAGAACCTGTAGTAGAAATTCAGGAGAGAGAAGAAGAACCGGAAACAGCTGTACAGGAAGCTTCTGCATGGAAGCCTATGAGCCTGGAACTTAGTCTGCCCGATTCTATGATTAGCAGCGCCAATACAACTCCTGCAGCTAAGGCGGAAGTTACAAAGCAGAACGGAATTCCGACGATAGAAGAGAAAATAATCCCTCAAACAGTTGAAGAAGAGCCTCAAAAAGAGCCTCAAACATCCTTAGAGGAAAAACCGTCTGTTATTGAAGAAAAAACACCTGAAATTGTAGAAGAGAAAGATGATGAAATTGAAAATTCAGAAGATGTGACCAAAACAAAAACGCCAAAAGAAGAAGCGCCAGTTATGAATGTATCTTTCTTTGGTGCCGATATTTCAAGCCTGGCAGTAGAAAGAGCAGCAAAACAGGAACCTGTTCAGGACAAAGAAGAAATCACCGGGCAAGCATCTGCAGACAGTAATGTACCGGGGTTTATCAATACTTGGCAAAGCTGGCTTAAAATTGGCAGACCAGAAGAAGAGGCCTCTCAGAAGGAAGAAACTCCAGTCCAGGAAAAGGTTATTGAAGCCTTCATTGAAAATAATCCTAAAATAAGTCAGTTAAGAGATGAAAGCACTTACGTTGTTAAAGAAAAGAATGATGATATTTCCCATCTGATGACAGAAACGCTTGCCAATCTTTATTTCGAACAGAAACTCTATACCAAAGCAATCAAGGCATTTGAAATCCTGATTAATAAAAACCCTGAAAAAAAGGAATATTTCCAGTCTAAGATCAAGGAAATAAAAGATTTCAGAAGTAAAAGCTAAACAGGCTTAAAAGATATTGAAAAGGCTGATCGCAGAAGTGTTCAGCCTTAATTTTTATATAGCATCAGTAGTATTTTTACTGCCACGCAGTTTCCGCCACGCTTTCCGTCCGAAGAAAATAACAAGAATAAGCAGGATGAGTGCAAAAACAGCAGCAATAACCGGTGCAGCCATCGCCAGTATAGACATGATTCCCGCTCCTGCGGTTTCAGTAGTTCCCACTACAGAATTTCCCAGGCCACCCGTTGTTGCAGTAGAAGCTGCCCGGATTCCTGCAAAACCGGAACTGATGGTTGCAGCTGTTCCTCCTCCTGCAATTAATGCAAGAGCCCACTGCGGAAAAGTTCCAAGGTCAGCGAACTGGCTGGCAAATAAAACAGAGCCTGCCACAGTAGCCAGAGGAACCGAAACGGTGTCCAGCAGATGATCTACAAACGGGATATAATACGTTAAAATTTCAGCGATTGTTGCAATTCCGGTAGTAATAAGTGCCGGAAGCCCCGAAAGCCATTCAAAATGCTCATTCATCGGGATCCAGTGGAAATAAGAAGCGAGACTTACCGCAAACATCGGCAGAAAAACTCTAAAGCCTGTAGCTGCAGCCAATCCTATACCAATGAAGGCACTGAGTATGTAAGGAAAATAGGGAACTTGATCTAACATTTTAATTTTCAGATTTATTGTTTCCCTTAAAATTACAAAAACTATGCAAGATTTTGTGAAAATTTAATTCCAATTGATTTATCAGAAGGTGGATTCCCACAGATTTCTCTGATCATACGGAAATTTGTAGGTATAAAATAAAAGTAAATTAATAAATGGGCGGACGTTGTTTTTAATGTTCTTATTTCGAAAATCTTTGTAAAAAAGAAAATCTTAGTTTGTAACCATTGCCCGTGTCATTGGTAAACTGCTACACTGTTTCATTGTTACATTATTAAGATCTTTTCTGCATCTGGCAAAGCTTAATGAACTGTTCTTCCACCTCCTGAAACTTAGCAGGCATTTCGGGAGAAACCCAAAACATCATGGCTAATGTTTTTTCTCCAAAAGCCTCTTTAAACAGATCTTTATTCAGGCGATAGCATTCCCTTAAAAGCCTTTTTACCCGGTTCCTGTATACAGCCTTCTTGAAATATTTTTTAGAAACAGACACGCCGAACTTATGGCTTTCCACTTCCAGATTGGGTTTATCCTTCAGAATGATAATCCTCAGATTTTCGCAGCTCCTCCATTTACCTTTGTCAAAAAGTAAAGCAATCTCAGTATTTTTTTTGAGTTTTTCTTCTCTGGAGTATTTAAAGTTCTGCATTAATCCTGTTTCACTAAATAGTTAATCACTTCGGCTGCTGCATACAGTCCGAAGATGGCCGGAATATAGCTTATAGTGCCATAGAAAGACCTTTTATAGTTGGCTCCGTCCGTCATTTTCAAACTTTCTTCCTGCTGAAGCTCATTCGAGAATACACATCTGAAACCCTTATTGATTTTTTCTTTTTTAAGCCTTTTTCTGATCTGTCTGGCAAGAAAACAGTTCTGCGTTTTACTGATATCTCTTACCATTACTTTGCTGGGATCTGTTTTTCCGCCGGCTCCCATAGAGCTGATCAGTTTTATTTTTCTTCTTTTGGCTGCTTTAATCAGACATAACTTTGGAGTAACACTGTCGATGCAGTCCAGGATATAATCAAATTTACTGGAATCAATCACTTCGTCCATTCTTTCCGGATTGAGGAATTCATTGATCTTGACTAAATTAATTTTCGGATTAATATCAAGAAGCCTTTCAGCAACCACCTCCACTTTATGCTTTCCTACTGTGGAATGCAGTGCGGGAAGCTGTCTGTTGACGTTGGTGATGTCTACCGTATCACCATCTACAATGGTCATATTTCCCACGCCTGCTCTGGCTAAAAATTCTGCAGCAAAAGAACCTACACCTCCTAAGCCTATTACCAGTAAATTTGCTTTGTTAAGTTTCTCCAGTCCTTCTTCTTTGATCAGGAGCTCCGTTCTCTCCAGCCAATACTTATCCATTCTTTATCGTGTCTAAATTTTCTAAAATATGTTCATTCAGTTTATCTAAAGAAATACCCTTTAACTCCGAAACTTTTGAATATAATTCCTCTATGTTAAAATATTCATTATCAGTTTCTAAAAACAGTCTGTTTAAGGGTGTGTTCTTTACAATATCCTGCAAAGATAGATGATACAAAACAGCTTTTCCAAAACTCAAATAAAAATTATTTTTCAGGAGGTCTTCTGCTATCCGCTGTTTTTTATTGAAACCGTGAATGATAACCGCCTGTTCTGCCTTCTTTTTAAAAGAAATGACCTCATAAAATTTTCTTACACAGTGAATAATCAGAGGTTTTCTCACCTCATTGGAAATCATGATCTGTCTCTGGAAAACCTGCTCCTGGATATTCTGAGGGACCGGAACAATAGAGTCCAGTCCGCATTCACCGATGGCCAGACAGTTCTGGGTAATATTTGCTTTCAGCCAGTTTAATTGTTCTTCCAGAGAACCCACAATAATATCTTTAGGATGTATGCCTATAGAATAAGGAGAATCCGGAGGAATTGCCCCAAAGTCTATGCTGTAAACCCCATACGGGTTATTCTTCTTATGGTGGTGAAAATCAAAAAAATCCATTCACAAAAGTACGATTATCCAGAATTAATTTAAAATTATTAAACGAACGTTTATAAATTTGTTAAAAATTTCTTAACTTTACTCAAAGTACACTTCATGAGAAAAAAATTTACAGAAAAACAGATCCATATTTTGGACATTGCTGAAGAGCTTATTGCCAGGAAGGGATATGAAGGAACCTCTGTACGGGATATCTGTTCCAAAGCCAACATTAATGTGGCTATGATTTCCTATTACTTCGGGTCCAAAGAAAAAATGATGTCCTATCTCTATCAGTACCGCGTACTGAAAACCAGGGAGAACTTTTCCGAATTTGCAGATACTATCAAGGATGGCAAACCGGAAATGCAGCTCAGGGAAATCATTAAATATATTGTTTCCCAGCTATTCAAATACAATTATTTCCACGGATTTGTAACGCAGGAGCTCAGGCATACCGAAAACTTAAAAGATGAGCTGCTGGATTTCTACCAGCTGTTTGTAAAGAAACTGGACGACGTCATCAAAAAAGGAGTTGCGTCAGGAGTATTTACTTTCACCCCAAAGCCGGAAGATATTCTTACCATGATCATTGGCTCCACATTATTCGTCATTAGAAATAAAAACTTCTACGAACTGTATGTGCCGAGTAAAAATGAAGAAGCGTATACCAAAGAAGCAGAGAAAAAAGTAAGAATGAATCTTTTAGTCAGTGTTTTTGCTATTTTGGGGTACGCTGCAGACTAAATTTACGTTAAATATTCATAAAAAAAAATCTATTGACAAAAAAGTTATATTTTTGCAAATTAGTAAATCGGCTGTATCATCCGAAAACTGTTGAATTTTTTATATGAAAAAATATATTTTAGGTCTTTTTGCAGTGGCAGTTATTTCCTCATGCGTAAGCCAGCAGGAAAAAGCAATGAAGAGTGCTGACAAGAATTTTATCTTAAAGGCAGCTAATGATAATTTTGCCAAAAAGAAGTGGAAAAATGCATTGGCTCTATATGACAGGCTTACTAACCTCGTAGCAGGAACAGATGATTTTCCTAATGTAGGTTTTAATACTGCTTATGCAAATTATTACGACAAGAGCTATAAACTGGCAGGACACCAGTTTAAAAACTTTGCGGTAAATTTCCCTAAAGACCCGAGAGCAGAAGAAGCAGCTTATATGTCTGCATTATGCTACTACGAGGGTTCTATGGATTATAACCTGGACCAGTCAACAACAGAAACAGCGATCAATGAGCTTCAGGATTTCCTGACCAACTATCCCAATTCTGAAAGATCTAAAAATATCAGCCAGCTGATTGACGAACTGTCTTATAAATTAGAATTCAAAGCATATGAAAATGCCAGACAGTACTTCAAAATGGGAGAGTATAAAGCGGCTAATGTAGCTTTTGAAAACGTATTGGAAGATTTCCCAAGTACCAAACTTCGTTCGAAGATCTATGATTATATAATGAAATCACGCTATGAGCTGGCTTTAAAGTCTGTTTATGACCTTAAAGACGAGCGTATAGAAAGTGCTCTGGCTTATACAAGGCTGGTAGAAAAGGAACTTCCGAATACGGAATATTCTAAAACAGCAACAGAACTTAGAGCGAAACTGACGAAGGAAAAAGAAAACTTTGCTGTCGTTAAAAAACAGACCGAGGCAAGAATTGCGACATTAACGGCAAGACAGAAAAAGGAAGCTGATAGGATGGCAGAAAAAGGTAAAGCTGAGCAGCAGATCAAAGATCAGCTCAGTAATGAAAAGAAGGCAATGCAGATCCAGAGGGACAGTGCGGCACTTCAGACCCCTCCGCCGGCGGCCACTTTCAAAATCCAAAGATAATTCGTAAATTTGCCACCTTATTAATAAAATAATTTTCTCAAAATGAGTGTAAAAGATACAAAAGCAGAAGTAAATACTATTACTTACGATAAAGACAAGATTGAAGATAAAGTAGGTTCAATCTATGAAGCTATTGTTATCATGGGAAAGAGAGCAGAGCAGATCAACGCAGAGATCCGTACGGAGCTTCACAATAAACTGGACGAATTTGCTGTGCACAATTCTACATTGGAAGAAGTTTTCGAAAACAGAGAGCAGATCGAAATCTCTAAGCATTACGAAAAACTTCCTAAGCCTACCTCTATTGCTATCGAAGAATGGCTGAATGAAGATATCTATTTCAGAAAGACAGAAGACAGAAAATAATTTATTTGTGTTTTTTATATATGAAGGTCATAAAGGAATTCAGTTCTTTTATGACCTTTGTCCTGTTTATACCTGTCTTTGTGCGAAAAAATAAGTAATTTAGTATTTCAAAAATTAAAACTAAATGAGTGTTTCCGGTAAAAAGATACTTATCACTGTTTCTGGAGGAATTGCGGCCTATAAAATTCATTTCCTCATCAGGGAATTTGTCAAAAAAGGAGCCGAAGTTCAGGTGATTATGACGCCCGATGCAGAGCAGTTTGTAACGAAATTAAGTCTTTCAACCCTTTCCAAAAAACCTGTGTATTCAGATTTTTATGGTGATAATGGTACCTGGAACAGCCATGTAGAAATGGCCCTGTGGGCAGATGTAATGATTGTAGCGCCATGTACGGCCAATACTTTAGCTAAAATGATTCACGGCATGTGTGACAATCTCGTGATTGCCACCTATATGTCTGCAAAATGTCCGGTATTTATTGCTCCGGCCATGGATCTTGATATGTATGCTCATCCCTCTACCAGACAGAATATTGAACTGGCGGAAGATTACGGCCATATCATCATTCCTGCAGAAACAGGTGAATTGGCCAGCGGACTGGTGGGGCAGGGAAGAATGGCAGAACCTGAGACCATTTTTAAAACTGTTGAAAACTTCTTTACTTCAGGAAATCAAACCAAAAGCTTAGAAGGAAAAACAGTGCTGATCACGGCCGGACCTACCTATGAAGCTATCGATCCTGTAAGGTTTATCGGTAACCATTCCTCAGGCAAAATGGGCTTTTCTCTTGCTGAACAAGCCTCAAAAAGAGGAGCAAAAGTTATTTTGATATCAGGACCCAGCTCACAGAAGACAGATGATAAAAATATTCAGCTTCATAAAGTAACCTCTGCCAAAGAAATGCTGAATAAAGTTTTTGAATTTTATGACGCCGTGGATATCGGTATTGCAAGCGCTGCAGTGGCAGACTATGCTCCAAAAGAAGTGGCAAAGGAAAAAATTAAAAAAAATGATGATAATTTAACCATTGAACTGGTTAAAAATCCTGATATTCTTAAGACAATGGGCGAAAAGAAGACCCATCAGTTTTTAGTAGGTTTTGCGCTGGAAACCCAGAATGAAGAGGAAAATGCCAAAGGAAAGCTGGAAAAGAAAAACCTTGATATGATTGTCCTGAACTCCCTCCGTGACGAAGGAGCCGGCTTTAAAAATGACACGAATAAAATCAAGATATTTACCAAAACTGGAAAAAAAGAATTTAACCTCAAATCTAAAGATGAAGTGGCCGCTGATATCCTGGATTTTGTTGAGGCTCAACTTTTAAAATAATTTTAATAAATTTCCGTTCTCAATTTTTAATAGATAATGAAAAAAATCATAAGCCTGTTCTTGCTGCTTTTTATATATAATCTGAGTTTTTCCCAGGAACTGCTTGCAACCGTACAGATCAACTCCCAGCAGCTGGGAGGAAGTAACCAGCAGGCCTATAAAGCTCTGGAGAAAAGTCTCAGAGACTTTATCAATAATACCAGCTGGACGGGGAAAAAACTTCAGAATTTTGAAAAAGTAAAATGTAATTTTGCCGTTGTAATTGCAGAAAGAGACGGGAACAGATTCAAAGGGAGCATTGTAATCCAGGCTGTTCGTCCGGTATACAATACCAGCTACGAATCACCGTTAGTTAATCTTCAGGATCAGAGATTTGCATTTGAATATGTGGAAAATGAAAACCTCGTATTCAATGAAAGACAGTTTTCAGGAAAAAATCTCATTGATGTGATCAGCTTTTATGTGTATGTAATCTTAGGCTATGATGCAGACAGCTTCCAGTCTATGGGCGGAACACCGTGGTTTGCAAAAGCCCAGCAAATTGCCCAGAATTCGCAGAACAGAAACTATGAAGGATGGAATGTCATCAACGAACCCCGAAGCCGTACCATCCTGATCAATGAGATCATCAACCCGAACTGGAGCCAGCTGCGTTCCACGATGTATACCTATCACAGGGCGGGTTTGGATAATTTATTCAACCAGGATCAGACTGCCGCGAAAAAAGTGATTTTTGACGCTCTGCTGCAGCTGAAAAGATATGAAAACTCTTTCCAGCAGTCCTATTATTTCAATCTGTTTCTGGATAACAAAAGTGATGAGATCTTTAATGTTTTCAATTCCGGAAACAACGGAGGGATTGTCATGAACGACCTTAAACAGCTGATGATGACCCTTTCTCCAAAAAATTCGGAGAACAAATGGAACAAATGGAAATAAAGATCCCTGGCTTCAAGTTATGAATACTTAATTCTATACTCTATATTTGCATTACCTAAAGTAATCAGCTATTATCCATGCTTTCGAGAATTTACATTAAAAACTTTGCTTTGATTGATACTCTTGAAGTATCATTGAATAACGGTCTGCAGGTAATCACCGGGGAAACCGGAGCGGGTAAATCCATTATTTTAGGTGCCCTGAGGCTGATCCTGGGCGAAAGGGCTGAGGCTAAGTCTATCTCTAAATCAGAAGAAAAAAGCATTGTAGAAACTGAATTTGATTTGAATAATCAGTTCAAAAAATTCTTTATTGAAAATGATCTTGATTATGAGCATCAGACCATCATCAGACGGGAAATTCTTCCTTCCGGAAAATCCAGGGCATTCATCAATGATGTACCGGTAACCCTTGATGTGCTTAAAGAATTATCTTCCAAGCTGATTGATATCCACTCACAGTTTGAAACCTCAAACCTTTTTACCTCAGAATACCAGTTTAAAATTATTGACGGACTTTCTGAAAATAAAAAGACTATTGAAGATTATCAGAATGAATTTTCTGACTTTCAGAGTTTAAAAATACAGCTTAAAAAATTTCAGACCCAGCTTTCTGAAAGCAGGAAAGAAAGCGATTATAAAGAATTTCTCTTAAACGAACTGGAGGAACTGAAACTGGATGATATAGATTATGAAGATCTGCAGAACCAGCTTTCCATCCAGGAAAATGCCGAAATGATCTCTGAAAATCTGGTACAGATCCTCTCAAGATTCCACCAGGAAGAAGTTGGAATTCTTTCTTTCTTCAACGAAGCTAAAAACAAACTGTCAAGGATTTCCGAAGTTTCAAACAGCTTTTCAGAACTTGATGGAAGACTGGAAACCTCTTTTTTAGAACTGAAAGATATTATTTCCGAGCTTGAAAATGAATCGGAAAGAATAGAGATCAATCCTGCCAGTCTTGCGATCCTTGTAGAGCTTAATAATAAAATCAATGCCCAGTTTCTAAAGCATAACGTTTCTGATATCAGTGAATTGAAAGAGCTCCGAGACCAGCTGGCTGGAGAACAGAAAGGTGCTTCAGAAATTGAAGATTATATTGCAGAACTCGAAGAAAATATTTCCAAAAAAGAAAAAACACTTCAGTCTCTTGCAGAAAGACTTTCAAAAAACAGAAAAAAGTCGATTCCTGTCTTTATCAAAAAAGCAGAAGGCCTTCTAAAAAAATTAGGTCTTGAAAAAGCCAGAGTTGATATTGAACTTCAGGATACATCAGAGTTTAACGTATTCGGAAAAGAAAATATACAGCTGCTGTTTCAGGCCAACTCGGGCTTTCCTTTAAAGCCAATCCAGACTGCTATTTCCGGCGGTGAAAGATCAAGGGTAATGCTTGCGGTGAAGAAGATCATTGCCGAGAGTGATGAGCTTCCAACCCTTATTCTGGATGAAATAGATACCGGAGTTTCCGGGAAAGTGGCAGAAGAGATCGGAAACCTGATGCGGGAAATGTCCGCCGATATGCAGCTTATTGTTATTTCCCACCTTGCGCAGGTTGCTGCAAAAGGAAATAATAACTATAAAGTGGTTAAACGTGATATTTCCGGTAAAACACAGTCCACCATCATTCCTCTGAACGACGAAGAAAAACTCAACGAGATTGCCCAGCTTCTTTCCGGAAGCAAGATTACCGAGGCCGCGCTGGCACAGGCGAAAGAGCTTATCGGCTAAAAAAACTGTAACATATTTTACATTATACTGACTAATGTATAAAACTAACATATGTTTCTAAAGTTCCTAAGGCTCGAAATTAAAAGCTTTTTCCGTGGTACTTCTGTAGGCGTAAATCTTGCCATGAAGATCCTCCGTTTTATAGGAATCCTCTATTTTATGGCCTGCCTGGCAGGAGGTGCTTTTGCGGTATTCTTCTATGTCCGGAACGAAATGCATCAGGACCCTTTAAAAATGGTTTCAAAATTTTTAATGGCAGCCTGGGCACTGGACCTCATTCTGAAATACATCTGGCAGGAAATGTCGACCCAGAACATCAAGCCGTTTCTTACCCAGAATATTCCCAAAAATACGCTGGTTAATTATATGCTCGTGAAGACCTTTCTTTCAGCGTTAAGCTGGCTGAATTCCCTGTTCTTTATCACATTTTCAATCATTGCACTGTTCAATGGATATAGTGTGACGGGTATTTTGGCTTGGTTTATCGGAATTTCCTTTTTGTTTTATCTTAATAATTTCATCAATATTCTGTTTAATGATAAGGAAACAGTCGCCATTATCATAGGACTTCTATTTGCTGCGGTTGCCGGTCTTGGGTATTATAACATCGTGCCTGTTCTTTCTTACTCGGAAAGATTTGTCTACGGTTTCTACAGGAATCCTTATATGATCGTAATTCCGATTATGCTGTTTTTCAGTCTTTGGAAAATCTGCTTTAATTATGTTCGTAAAGAATTTTATTTGGATCAGGGACTTGAAGCTAAAAAACAGTTAGGAAAAACGGAAAATATTGCTTTCTTAAATAAATACGGCGTTACCGGGACCTTTATCAACAATGATATTAAAATGCTGAGGCGGAATAAAGTGACCAAAGGTATTCTGATTGGAAGTTTTTTCTTCCTTTTTTACGGATTGCTGATGTTTACGTCTACGATTTATAAAACACCTGCCATGATGATGTTTATGGGGCTGTTTGTTACCGGAGGTTTTCAGTTTCTTTTCGGACAGCGGGTTCCTGCTTTCGACAGCTCTTACTATCCGCTGATGATGACACTGAATGTTCCCTATAAAGAATATCTCAAAGCAAAATGGTGGCTAATGAACATTATGACGGCCGCTTCAATTATCATTGCATTATTCTATGCTTATTTCGGCTGGGAGCTTTATATCACATTTTTTGCCGCAGGACTTTATAATATCGGAGTGAATTCTCAGCTTACCCTTTGGTCCGGAGCTTTTAATAAAACCCAGATCGATCTGAATTCAAAAGAAAAAAGAATAGGGCAGAAAAACAGTTTTAATCTGAAATCCATGCTCCTCCTGATTCCAAAAATGCTGCTTCCAATGGGTGTTTTTGCGCTCTCAAAATATTTCTTTGGAATCACGGCCGGAGTTGTGAGCATTGCTGCTTTTGGACTTGTAGGATTCTTCCTCAGAGAAAAAATATTCGATATCATCGTCAAACAATATAAACGCGAAAAATACAGTACGCTGGACGCATTTAAAAACAAAGACTAACTATGATTACTATCAATAACTTATCCAAGACCTACGGAACTGCCACAGTTCTTAATATTGAGCATCTTGAAATTCCTAACGGTGAAACTTTTGGCCTGGTAGGCAATAACGGAGCCGGCAAAACCACGCTTTTCAGTCTTATGCTTGATCTTATTCAGCCTACTACAGGCTTTGTAAGCATTGAAGATATCAAAGTAAATGAATCTGAAGCTTGGAAAAACAAAGTCTCTGCTTTTGTAGATGACACTTTCCTGATCGGTTATTTGACACCGGAAGAGTATTTCTATTTCATCGGGGAACTGAGAGGGCAGAATAAAGCTTCCATCGATGAGTTCCTAAAGCCTTTCCATGATTTTTTCAATGGTGAGATCCTCAATTCAGGAAAATACATCCGTGATCTTTCAAAAGGAAACCAGAAGAAAGTGGGAATTGTAGGAGCAGTTATAGGAAATCCGGAGATCATTATACTGGATGAGCCTTTTGCAAACCTGGATCCTTCTACCCAGATTAAGCTTAAAAATTTAATCAAAGAGCTTTCAAGGCAGGATGGAGTTACTTTTCTGATCTCGAGCCATGACCTTTCGCATACCACAGAAGTCTGCAACAGAATCGTTGTTGTGAATAAAGGACAGCTTGTAAAAGATATAAAAACCAATCCGGAAACACTAAAAGACCTTGAACAGTATTTTGCAGATCAGGTTTCTATACCTGCAGAGTTTAATTGATATAAAAAAATAAATGAGCATAGAATCCCAAAACGTTACGGACTATCCTAACAGCAACACTATTTTTATGGTGTGGAAACTTAATGACAGCACACAGCTGAAAAGCATTTTCCAACAGCTTTGTGCTTTGGTTCTTAACCTTAATAATTCTGTTTTCAACAGATTCCCGGACAGCAGGGCTAGTTGTGTGATGGGAATTGGCTGTGAAGGATGGGAAAAGCTGGAACTTCCAATGCCTCCGCCTAAAGAGCTGGTTAATTTTGAAGAGATTAAAGGAATAAAACATACAGCGGTTTCTACACCGGGCGACCTTCATTTTCATCTGAGAGCGGATAATAAAAGCCTTATTTTTGATATGGCTATCGAGATCTCAAAACTATTAAGCGCTGTTGCAGAAAGTATTCTTGAAGTCCACGGATTTAAATATTGGGATGCCCGCTCCATTCTCGGTTTTGTAGACGGAACAGAGAATCCGCATGGTGAAGACCGCGATTATTTTGCAAAAATTGGAGATGAAGATTTGCGGTATAAAGGCGGCAGTTACTTATTCGTTCAGAAATATCTTCATAATATGGATGCCTGGAAAGGCCTTTCAACAGAAGAACAGGAAAAAGTGATCGGAAGGTCCAAGGAAAATGACATAGAAATGTCGGATTCTGTAAAACCATCCAATTCCCATATTGCTTTGGCCAATATTGAAGGTGAAAACGGTGAGGAGCTTAAAATTGTAAGAGATAACATGCCTTTCGGAAGCCCTTCTACAAATGAATTCGGGACTTATTTTATTGCTTATTCAGGTACATTCAGCACAACAAAGAAAATGCTGACCAATATGTTTATCGGAGATCCACCGGGGAATTATGACAGAATTTTAGATTTCAGTACAGCAGTTACGGGAACACTTTTCTTTGTTCCCACCAGAAATATGCTGGATGAATTTTCGGGATAAAAAAGACCGGAAAAATCTTCCCGGCCTTCCCATCAATTATTTTAAATAGGATTTTCCTCTATCGGAGTTGCACACATATCTACATGCACCATGCACATTCCCTGGCACGGATTATCCGTAGGAACACTGCAGCATGCATAGTAACCATTATACTGAACAAGATACCAGTTCGCGGGACAACGCGGAATAACTGAACCTCCAAAGACTTCTTTCAGGTTTTCTCTGCTGAATTTTTTTAAATTTTTCATAGGATTAGTTTTTAAATATTTATCTCACTAATATATGAAATTATATAATTGTAATTAATTTTAAAATTTTGAATATCAATATTTTATCAAAATTGAAAAGCCTCAGGAATACTGAGGCTTTTCTATCAATTAATCTCTATATGTTAAATTTATTTCAGGCTTCCTACCATATTTTCAGGCTTCACCCATTCGTCAAACTGTTCAGCCGTTAAAAAGCCAAGATTTACGGCTTCCTCTTTTAAGGTAGTTCCGTTTTTATGAGCGGTTTTTGCAATCTTCGCAGCATTTTCGTAACCGATGTGCGTGTTTAAAGCCGTAACAAGCATCAAGGATTGGTCTACCAGCTCTTTAATTCTCTCATGATTCGGTTCAATACCTTCCGCACAGTGATCGTTGAATGAAATACATGCATCAGCAATTAACTGGGCAGACTGAAGAAAGTTGTACGCCATAACAGGTTTGAAAACATTGAGTTCATAATTTCCCTGTGTTCCAGCAAAAGATATAGTTGTATCATTTCCAAGAACCTGGGCACAAACCATAGTCATTGCTTCATTCTGTGTAGGATTTACTTTCCCGGGCATAATAGAAGATCCCGGCTCGTTCTCAGGAATATGTATTTCCCCGATTCCTGAACGGGGTCCTGAAGCTAATAATCTGATATCCTGGGCTATTTTAAATAAAGAAACAGCCAGTTGTTTTAGTGCTCCGTGAGATTCCACAATAGCATCGTGAGCAGCCAGAGCTTCAAATTTATTTTCAGCTGTAACAAATGGATGGTTCGTAAACTTCGCAATATATTCTGCTACCTTTACATCATAACCGTTTGGTGTGTTAAGTCCTGTACCTACCGCAGTACCGCCCAAAGCAAGTTCGGAAAGATGTGGCAGGGTGTTTTTTAAAGCTTTCAGGCCATATTCAAGCTGAGCTTTATAGCCTGAAAATTCCTGTCCAAGGGTAAGTGGAGTAGCATCCATAAGGTGTGTTCTCCCGATTTTTACAATATCTTTAAAAGCTTCCGCTTTTGCAGCAAGGGTATTCTTTAGTTTTTCAACAGCAGGAATGGTTACTTCCACCACTTTCTTATAAGCGGCAATATGCATGGCTGTGGGATAAGTGTCGTTTGAAGACTGAGATTTGTTCACGTCATCATTCGGATGAATTTCAGAGTGATCGCCTAAAGTTCCGCCATTATTGACATGCGCTCTGTTTGAAACCACTTCATTGATGTTCATATTCGACTGTGTTCCCGAACCGGTCTGCCAGATCACCAATGGAAACTGGTCATTCAGTTTTCCTTCCAGAATTTCGTCACATACCCTGGCGATCATATCTCTTTTCTCTGCGGAAAGAACTCCAAGATCAGTATTGGTGTAAGCTGCTGCTTTCTTTAAATAAGCAAAAGCTTCAATGATTTCGTGAGGCATAGAACCTTCCGGCCCGATCTTAAAATTATTTCTTGAACGTTCAGTCTGTGCTCCCCAAAACTTATCTGCAGGCACCTGAACTTCTCCCATAGTATCCTTTTCGATTCTGTAATTCATTGTGATTGAAATTTTTATAAAGTTAATCATAAACGCAGAATCACACAATTTATAACCATTATAAATATCGATATGCATGACTGATTTTACTCATGTTTTTTAAGGATGGCGTATTTTTGCACAAACAAAAATTGAATGGATTTTAGATATCAGGATCCGTATCCGATCCAGAAAGATGATACGGTGTATAAAAAATTGACATCAGATTATGTAAAGGTTGAAAAATTAGGAGAAAGGGAAATTTTATCCATTGATCCGAAGGGGCTGGAGCTTCTGGCTGAAGAAGCCATGGCGGATGTTTCTTTCATGCTCCGTTCTTCACACCTTGAAAGTCTCAGAAGAATCATCGACGATCCGGAAGCAACTGATAACGACAGATTCGTAGCTTACAACCTGTTGCAGAATGCTGCAGTTGCTGTGGAAGGAGCTCTTCCTTCTTGCCAGGATACAGGGACGGCTATTGTAATGGGTAAAAAAGGAGAAAATGTTTACACTGGGGTTGACGATGGTGAATACCTGAGTAAAGGGATTTACAATACTTACCAAAAGAGAAACCTAAGATATTCTCAGGTAGTTCCTTTGACGATGTTTGAAGAGAAAAATTCAGGATCAAACCTTCCGGCGCAGATTGATATTTATGCTAAAAAAGGAGATTACTATGAGTTTTTATTTTTAACTAAAGGAGGCGGTTCTGCCAATAAAACATTCTTATATCAGAAGACAAAATCATTACTGAACGAAAAGTCTCTTGAGGCATTTGTAAAAGAAAGAATTTCAGATCTTGGAACAGCTGCGTGTCCGCCTTATCACCTGGCTCTGGTCATCGGAGGAACTTCTGCTGAAGCGAATCTGGCTGCTGTGAAAAAAGCATCTGCAAAATATTATGACCATCTTCCGACAGAAGGAAACGAAGCAGGACAGGCTTTCAGGGACCTTGAATGGGAAGCTAAAGTTCAGAAAATCTGCCAGGAAAGTGCTATCGGAGCACAGTTTGGAGGAAAATACCTTACCCATGATGTAAGAGTGATCAGACTTCCGCGCCACGCCGCATCCTGCCCTGTAGGAATGGGGGTTTCATGCTCTGCAGACAGAAATATCAAAGGAAAAATTACAAAAGAAGGTATTTTCCTTGAACAGCTTGAGCAGGATCCAAAAAGATTTTTACCGGACACTCCTCCACACCTGGAAGAGGCTGTTGAGATCAATTTGAATAAGCCAATGCCTGAAATATTGGCTGAGCTGTCTAAATATCCTATCAAAACCCGATTGAAATTAAACGGAACCCTTATCGTAGCCAGAGATATTGCCCACGCAAAAATCAAAGAAATCATCGACAGCGGAAAACCGATGCCGGAATATTTCAAAAATCATCCGATCTATTATGCCGGACCTGCAAAAACTCCGGAAGGAATGGCTTCAGGAAGTTTTGGGCCTACTACAGCAGGAAGAATGGATGTGTATGTTGACGAGTTCCAGAGCCACGGCGGAAGTATGATCATGCTGGCCAAAGGAAACAGGAGTAAGGACGTTACCAATGCCTGTGGTAAATATGGAGGCTTTTATCTGGGATCCATCGGAGGACCAGCCGCCATCCTTGCCAAAGACAATATTGTATCTGTAGATATCGTGGATTTCCCTGAATTAGGGATGGAAGCCGTGAGAAAAATTGAAGTAAAAGATTTCCCGGCATTCATCATTACAGATGATAAAGGCAATGATTTCTTCGCGGATCTTGCCCACTAATTAGTTTAAAATCAAAATAAATTATAAAATAGGGCCTGTATCTTTTGTGTACAAAACAAAAAAGTCCTATTTTTGCCTAAAATCTTTAAGAGAATGATAACGATTTTATCAGCATTTTGGCCGTTCTACCAATTCCTATGGACTGTATTCTTTATAATTATGTTCTTAGTAGGATTCTGGTGTATCTTCATGTTCTTCGGATTGGTAATCCCAATGTGGCTAACTGAAGGTCTGAAAGAATATTTCGGAAAAGTAAAACCTTTCGACCCTGAAGATATCAGAAGAAAACAGGTAAATGAGCAGGAAGGTGTAGAAGTAATCTTCAGCAACCCTAAAGGGAACGGACCTTTCATCCATGATCACGGACATCATCATTAACTGATTGTCATTGCTTTTTCACCTTAATTCTGAAAAAGTAATATCAAAGCAAAACAACATATATAAACCGCTTAATGTATTAGGCGGTTTTTTTATTTATCCGTTTCTCAGCTTCTCAGGGGATACTCCAAATTTTTTCTTAAATGCCCGGGTGAAATTCTGAACATATTCATAACCGCATTCAATGGCTATTTCTTTGACTAGAATATCTTTGTCAATGATCATTTTCTTTGCTTTAAGCATCCTCAGTTCCGAAATGTAATCTGCCACGGTCATCTTATACTGGAATTTAAATTCCTTTCTGATCTTATTCTGATTAATACCTGTGAGCTTTCCAATATCTTCCGCCCGGATATTCTTATGGTAATTTTCATCAATAAATTTTTTGACCACAAAAGAAATCCCCGGCTCAGTCTGCAGTTTATTTTTCTCATTGAACTGTTCAAAAATAAGAATGAGCAGCTTAATGATCTTAGCCTCAACAAATAACCTCTGCATCATTCCTTTTTTTGAATAGCTGATCAGCTCATTTAAGATCATATGCATTTCCACCGTCATATAAGGCGGTGTTTTTTTATGAAGAAAAATATAATTGTTTCTGATCATATTTTCCAGAATTTCCGCATTCTCCCTACTGGATTCAGGATCGATGAGGTTAAAGATATACTCATAATTGATCTGTATATGGAAATATTTTATGGGTTCCTGATTTTCTGTCCAGAGATCTGCAGTGCTTTCCTGCGAAGAATAATGAAGAATATACTGGTTTTTTCTGAATAGAAACTTAGTTTCACAGTCATAAGCCTCCAGTCTGATATCAGGACTCAGCAAAAAAAGAAGGCTGAAACTGGCTCTGCTCTCTATCATATGTAATCTTGAATACTTTTCAGGCTGTTCATCTTCCTGCATCACAATTCTGATATTTTCGGAGCTGAACACTAATCCATTATTGGTTAGATTCTTCATATGAAATGTTTTTACTGAATGCTACAATTTGAAATAAACCATTACACCGGATAACAAAAAGTTTGGAAATGATAACTCGCCGTTAAGAATGTAAAGTAATTTTGCGCAAAATTAAATTAAATTTAGAATAATTAAAAATAATATTAAATATGTTTCAAAATTTACATTCTTCAATCCGTAAAATAGGAGCAGGTTTGGCATTGCTAAACATCGCAGGAGGTTATCTATATGCCCAGCAATGGGAAGATGTAGGAGGCGCTGCAGGAGTTTCTGCAGCCGGGACCAGTTACAATAATCTGGCAGTAGATCAGGCGGGAAATTATTTTCTGTCATATTATGACACTTCCGTTGCCAGGGGCTCAGTACAGAAGTTCGACGGAACTTCGTGGTCTTATGTAGGAGGATCAGCAGGAATTACTGAAGGAATAGCAACCTTTAATTCATTATCTCTTGACAGTGCCGGAAATATTTTTTACACCCATCAGATCGGTTATCCCGGTTCGGGAATTGCGGTACATCAGTTTACCGGAGCTTCATGGACGTCTCTTCCGGATGCAACAGGATCTTCAGTCAACTATCATGCTTCTGCGGTTTCTCCGTCCAATGTACTGTTTACATTTGGCGGGCAGAACTCAGGGACTGTACAGCGTTATATAAATGGAGGCTGGGAACAGGTAGGAAATACGGGATTTTCTAACGGAGCTACATTTGCAGAAATGGTCATAGGATCTAATCAGAAAGTATATACCAGCAGTGTGTCTGCGGGACTAAGGGTATATGAAAACAGTACTTCGGCAACGGCTACAGATACCTGGACTTTAGTGGGCGGAAGCATTGTGGATGCTGCCGGTTCCTCAGAACAATACACATCAGATATTGCAATAGATGGGAACAACAACCTTTATGTGGCATATGTTTCCAGCTCTGCAAACGGGCAGAAATTAAATGTAAAGAAATTTGAAGGAAATGCGTGGGTACAGCTGGGTACAGCTAATTTTTCCAGCGGAAGAGTACAGCATGTCGCTATAGCAGTTACTCAATCCGGGCAGCCTTATGTGGTGGCCAGCCGTTTTGAAAATGATGATTTATTAAGAAATACAGTTTATAAATTTGATGCCGCTATCCAGGACTGGGTGACTTTTGGTGGAGATTTTATTTCTGCCGGAGAAGCAACCTATAATGATCTGGCCATAGACGCAACGAATGGTTATTTGGTATTAGCCTATTCTGAGGACGTTACCAAAGTTAAAAGAATTCCACTAAATGGAATCCCGCCGGGCTGTACTAATACAGATCCGGGAAGCAATGCCGGAGATACAGGCTGCGTAACTTTTACTTACCAGGGACAGCAGGTCACTTATGCAACGGTAAGAGGCGGCGATGGGAACATCTGGCTGCAGCAGAACCTTGGAAGCTCTCAGGTTGCCTCTACAATGGGTGATGAGGCTTCATATGGAGATCTTTTCCAGTGGGGAAGGTGGGACGATGGGCATCAGCTTAGAAATTCAGCAACGGCGGCACCCCCATCACCTAATTCACCGGACGGGCTAGGTGGTATAAATGCCTTTATCATAGGATCTCCTTCATGGTGGGATGTCTTTGCTGCTACGGATAAATGGACAGCTTCCGATCCTGCCAATGTATCCAATGATGTTGGAGCAGACCCATGCAGAGCAGTTGGGCCAGCATGGAAGATGCCTTCTCAGGTGGAATGGACCGGAATTGTTAATTCAGAGAATATTGCCAATCCCGGAACGGCATACAACAGCCACTTAAAACTTCCGGCATCAGGCTTCAGAAGCTCTTCAAGCGGTGCTCTTACATTTGCCGGTCAGAGAGGGTATTTCTGGAGTTCAGATACATCTAACTCAGGAGGGAAATATTTATATATAGGCTCTACCATTGCGAACCCTTCTTCGGGAGCGATGAGAGGACAGGGCTCTGCCGTAAGATGTATAAAAACAGCTTCCGCACTAGGAACATCCGATATCATCCGAAATACTGATGCCGTGGGGATTTATCCAAATCCTACGAATGGGATTCTTAATATCAAGGCAGATTCATTAATCGAAAGTGTAAATGTTATTAATATGATTGGACAAAAACTGAATAATGTACAGTTCAACAACAACCAGATCAGTATGAATGAACTTCCGGCTGGAATTTATATTGTAGAATTAAAGTTAAAGAACGGGCAGCGTTTTTCTAAAAAAATTATTAAAAACTAAGTCTTGGTACGTTTGATTGATCAGCAAAGGCTTTTCTTGGAAAGCCTTTTGTTGTGAAGAACAGGATTAATGTATTTTAAAGCATAGTTCATTACAATTACTTTTATTGTAAAGGCTCATGAAATTTTTTCATGGGCTTTTTTTGTATTACATTTTCAACAAAAAATGAAGGAATTAAAAGAAAAATAAATCCTATATTCGATAAAAAAATAAAAATGAAGAAGTTTTATTCCCTTATCTATCTGTTTGTTGCAGCCTTTGTTTTTGGGCAGATCAACTACACGATTGCTCCGAATCCGTTCAATGAAACGGATGCTATTACTTTAACCGTTCCCGGAGATCAGATTGACGAAGCGGCCTGGGGAGTTTCAAATAATGCAGTTTATATCTGGTCCTGGTCTTTTGACACCAATTATCAGAATAGCCAGGACTGTCCTACCAACGGCAGCTGGAATAACTCCAACGACCTGAATAAGCTCACTTACAATTCAGGGACAGATACCTATTCCTTAACTTTTACTCCTACTGCTTTTTACGGTAGAACAGGGATCGGAAGGTTCGGGTTTCTATTAAAAGATAAAACGGGAGCTCACCAGACTTCACCCGATATATTTGTTAATGTCGGGATTTTAAATTTAAACCTAACCAATCCGGCGGCAAATAGCCTGACTACGGTTCCGGTTGGAAACTCAGTCAATATTACTGCGACAACCAATGTTGCCACAACCTTTCAGTTAAAAGCAAACGGAACAGTTGTTAATTTTACGTCTACTCCTTCACAATCATACAGTTATAGCTATACAGTAACTCAGGATGCCAATATGGAACTGACTGCAACAGATGTCAACTCAAACTCAAAGAATGCCACATTCATGCTGCAAGTCCCAAGAAATGTGGTTTCAGAAGCAATTCCAGGCTGGATGAGACAGGGAATTAATTATAATCCTACAGATAATACAAAAGTAGGCCTTGCGCTTTATGCCCCTCATAAAAACTTTGTACATGTCATCGGAAGCTTTAATAACTGGATGGTGAATGACTCTTATTTAATGAAAAGAGATACTACCAATCCTGATCTTTACTGGATTGAACTGAACGGACTGACTCCGCAGCAGTTATATACTTTTCAGTACAGAACAAATGATTTGAAGAAAGTGGCAGATCCTTTCTCTCCACAGATTCTTTCCTCTTATGATGATCAGTGGATTTCGGCAACTACTTATCCAAATCTACCTGCATTTCCAGCAGGCCAGGATTTTGAAGTTTCGATGTTTAAAACAGGTCAGGTACCTTACAACTGGCAGATGACTAATTTTCAGAGACCTGCCAAGGAAAATCTTGTGGTATATGAATTATTGCTGAGAGATTTCACGCAGGAAAAAAACTGGCAGTCATTAATCAACAAGATAACGTATTTAAAGAATCTAAATATCAATGCTATTGAGCTTCTTCCTATTATGGAATTTGACGGTAATCTTTCCTGGGGGTATAATCCGTCTTTTCATTATGCTTTAGATAAAGCCTATGGAACACCGGAAAAATTCAAAGAATTTGTTGATCTGTGCCATCAAAATGGAATTGCAGTAATTCTGGATGTTGCTTTTAACCATGCAACGGGGCGGTCCCCATTGGTAAGACTCTGGAATATTGATCCGGATGGTGATGGCTATGGTGATATTGCTGCCAATAATCCTTACTTCAATCAGGTGCCCAAGCATTCTTATAATGTTTTCCATGATTTCAACCATTCAAGTGCAGCAACTAAATATTATGTTGAAAGGACTTTACAGCAATGGCTGACTGAATATAAAATTGATGGATTCCGTTGGGACCTGACAAAAGGATTTACCCAAAACTGTTCTGCAAATGATGAAGCCTGTACCAATGCATATCAGCAAGACAGGGTAGATGTTCTTAAATATTATGCTGATAAACAGTGGGGAATCGATCCGAATTCCTATATGATTTTTGAACATTTGGGAACAGACGCAGAAGAACAGCAGTGGGCTAATTATAGAATTGCGGAAGGAAAAGGAGTGATGCTTTGGAATAAACAGACTGAACCCTATAACCAAAACACAATGGGTTACAAGGAAAACAGCAGCTATGACAGAATGAATCACAGCCTTCACGGCTTTACCAATATGCATGCTGTAGGCTATGGTGAAAGCCATGATGAAGAAAGATTAATGTTTAAAAATCTTGCTTATGGAGCCGTAAATGGAAGTTACAATGTTAAAAACTTAAATACTGCATTAGAAAGAATGAAAACCTTCGGAGCTACGTTCTTTACTATTCCTGGCCCAAAAATGATCTGGCAGTTTGGAGAGCTGGGATATGATTTCAGTATCAACAGATGTACGGATGGTACCATCAATGATGGGTGCAGAATTGATGAAAAGCCAATTGCCTTTACTTTAGGATATGATACCAACGCCAACAGAAAAGCAGTGTATGATACCTGGGCCAAAATTATCAATATCAGGAATACCTATCCGGTTTTCAAATCAAAAACATATACTGTAGAATCCAATAACCTTACCAACGATCCTGAAGGATTGATTACCAGGATTTATGTGTATGACAATACCATAACAGGAGTGAAAAATGTAGTGGTTTTAGCGAACTATACCACTGCGGCTCAGAATGTGGTTCCTTACTTTCCTTACACGGGACAGTGGAAGAACCTGATGGATAACTCTGTTTCTAATATCGCTTCTATAACGGCCCCTATTACCTTACAGCCGGGAGAATTCAGGATTTTTGGAAATTATGCCGGTGCGCTGTCAACATCTGATGTGAATGCAGCTAATAAACTCTCACTTCAGATTGCAGATAATCCTGTGAAAAACGGTGTGGCAAAATTAATATATCACAAAGCTAAAAACGGAGAGATTGTTATTTTTGACATGAGCGGTAAAAAAATGAATTCAATTCAGTTAAATACCGAAAACGGAACTTATGAATTGAAAACGAATTATCCGCCGGGAACCTATTTGGTTCACCTGCAGTCTGAAACGGGTACTGCCATTCAGAAGATGATTATTAAATAAAAAAGAGGGACGATAAAACATTGTCCCTCTTTTTTATTGACAGTACAGAATATATAAAATCTACTTTTGTCAATTAAAAATATTAGTCTACTTTTGCAGTAGATTTATCAAGAAAGGTGGAGGGATTTGGCCCTATGAAACCTTAGCAACCTGCACGGCTCTAAAAAGTGTAAAGGTGCTAATTCCAACCCGGTATGGGGAAGATGAGAAAAGTCAATATTCTGACAGCAATTCCATTTCTTGAAATCTTTTATGTCTGCGGATGAGGTCCGTAGAATTATTGTATCATTAATTTACGAGGACAAAGATGAAAAAATTAAGCCTGTCTGTTATACTCCTGGGAGCTGTTTTGGCGAACGCACAGGTGCAGGAAAAAGGAAATCAGATCGAAGATGTAATTATCGTAGGAAACAGGAATACTAAAAGAACAAAACTGGAAACACCGGTTCCTGTAGATGTTATCAATATAGAAAAGCTGCAGAAATCTGCTCCGCAGACGACAGTTCAGGATCTGCTGAATTATGTGATTCCGTCATTTAATTCAGTAAGACAGTCGGCCTCCGACGGAACAGAACATATTGATCCTGTCACCCTAAGAGGAATGGGACCGGATCAGGTTCTGGTACTCATCAATGGAAAAAGAAGACACACCACTTCATTGGTCAATTATCAGAATACCGTTGGAAATGGATCAGTAGGAACAGATCTCAGTACGATCCCGGTGATTGCTATAGACAGGATAGAAGTTTTAAGAGACGGAGCCGCCGCACAGTATGGTTCTGATGCCATTGCAGGAGTAGTTAATATTATCCTTAAAAAAGATATCGGAGCATCAGCTTCAGCGTCCTACGGAATTAGCGGAAGAAATGATGGTGAAACCTATCAGGCCGGAATCAATTACGGATCTTCTCTTGGGAAAAAAGACAGTTATGTGAATCTTTCGCTGCAATTGAACCACAGGGGAAAGACCACAAGAACCCAAAATCATGATCTGGATATTTTCGGGGACAATTTTGCCTATGAATTTGCCAATGATCCTATCGCAGCCAGAGCCGCGGATGACCAGATTATTAGAGAAAGAGGTCTCACCCGGGATGACTTTAATTTTCAGATCGGAGATGCCCAGATCAGGCAGGCTCAATTGTTTTTTAATTCCGAATATTCTTTAAGTGAAAGCTTTAAGCTGTATTCTTTCGGAGGTTTCAGCATTAAAGAAGGAAGAGGCTTCGGATTCAGAAGGCTGCCGGGAGAAAAAGATAATGTGGTTTCCTCTATCTACCCAAACGGGTTTCAGGCCTCTTTAAACTCACAGGTTTACGACTTTTCTTATGCCGTTGGAGCAAAATATAATGTCAATAACTGGTTGCTTGACATTAGCAATACATTCGGAAGCAATACCTTCAATTATAATGTAGACCATACAAATAACGCATCTCTAGGAGCAAAATCTCCAACGAGCTTTTATGCAGGAGCACACAGCTTTCTTCAGAATACGGTGAATCTTGATGTCTCTAAAAAATTGGATCAGTTTAATATAGCATTTGGAGGGGAACTCCGTTTTGAACAGTATGAGATCAAACCGGGAGATGAAGCTTCTTACACCCGGTATGATATCAATGGAAATCCTGCAGTTCCCGGATCCACAGTGGAAGGAAATGGCGGTTCACAATCATTTATCGGTTTTTCTCCGGACAATGCCTTAAAGAAATCCAGGCATTCAACAGCCGTATATGCCGATGTTTCTTATGATATCGCTAAAAAACTGAATATAGATCTGGCAGGAAGATTCGAAAATTATTCAGATTTTGGAAATACACTGAATGGAAAACTAGCCATGAGGTATGAATTTGTAAAAGATTATGCAGTACGGGCATCTGTGGGAAGCGGTTTCAGGGCTCCATCACTTCAGCAGCAGTATTTTAATAATTCCTATGCCGATATCTCCACTTCAGGATCCGGAATTGTTACCAAAGGGATTTTCAGGAATGACAGTGACGCAGCCAGAGCGCTCGGATTTGATCAGCTAAAGCAGGAAACATCAGTCAATGCCAGCGCCGGATTTACCCTGAAGCCCACCAGCAGACTTTTTATAACCGTTGACGGATATTGGATCAGGGTAAAAGACAGAATTGTGATCACCAGCAATATCGAAGACCCGAGACTGGCACAGTACAATGTAGAGAGCGGAAGATTTTTTGCCAATGCCATAGATACGGAGACAAAAGGAGTGGATGTGGTCATTACCTACGACTGGAAATTGGGCGGAGGAAATTTAAATATCAATCTGGCAGGAAATTATACGGAAACTAAGATTACAGATTTCCATTTTCCTGAAAACTTGGTGCCTTCCCAGGACGAATTCTTCGGTCCGGACCAGATTAATATCATCGAAACCCTTTCTCCTAAGACAAAAGCTTCATTAGGACTGAATTATGCGATTGGAAAATTCAATTTCATGGTAAGAAATACGTATTTTGGCCAGGTCATAAGAGATGGGCATCCGTTTGGGAAGGTTCAGAAGTTTTCCCCTAAAGTGGTTACAGATGTGAGTGTAGGCTATGATATAACCAAAAATATTAATCTCACCATAGGAGCCAATAACGCTTTTGATGTGTTTCCGGACCTTCAGATCTATGAAAATTCATATTATGGAGTATTTAAATATGCGCCGGTTCAGATGGGAACGCTCGGGAATTATTTCTTCGGAAGACTTAATTTTAATTTTTAACTGCTAAATGAGTACTGCTACACACCAGATCGGCTGGAAAACGGCTGCCGCCATCGTTGTCTCCAATATGATCGGGACAGGAATATTCACTACATTAGGCTTTCAGCTGTCTGATATTACCAATACCTACAGCATTTTCCTGTTGTGGATCATCGGCGGGATTCTTGCCCTCTTCGGAGCATTTTGCTATGCCGAGCTGGGATCCTATTTTAAAGGCAACGGAGGCGATTATATTTATCTTAAAGAAACCTATCATCCGGTATTTGGTTATCTGGTAAGCTGGATCTCTCTGATCATCGGGTTTTCGGCTCCTGTGGCTCTGGCGGCACTGGCAATGTCCAAATACCTGTCAGCGTTTAACTATACTTTTGGAAACGGTTTTGCCATAGGATTCATCTTTCTTGTGGCAGCGAGCTTATCGTTCAGCCTCAAAACATCAAGCAGGTTTCATAATTTTTTCACCTTTATCAAAATCGCTTTTATCATTGTTCTGGTGATTCTTGGCGTTGTGCTTTCAGGATCTGAGGCCGGGAACAGTCTGAAATTTACTGACAGCTGGCAGAATGAGATCATGCTTCCTGCTTTTGCAACATCCCTGGTCTTTGTTACCTATTCCTATACCGGCTGGAATTCTGCATCTTATATTGCAGGAGAAATAAAAGACGTTCAGAGAAACCTGCCTAAAGCTCTAATTGTGGGAACTGTTTTTGTCACAGTAAGTTATCTTCTTGTCAATTTCATCATGCTGAAACATGCGCCCGTAAACCAACTGGCCGGAAAAGAAGATGTGATGGGAGAAGCTGCAGGAAATATGTTGGGCATCGGTTTTGGAAAAATCGTCAATATTTTTATTGCTTTACAGCTTATCGCTACGATCAGTGGCTATTTGTGGGTGGGCTCAAGGCTTACACAGGCTTTTGCGAAGGAAAATCATTTATGGAGATCACTTGCTGTCAATAACAAAAAAGGAATTCCGGTAAGAGCGATCTTTGTACATGCTGTGATAGCTTCAGTAATTATCCTGACAGGAAGCTTTAAAGAGATCTTTGTATATACGGCTTTTATTCTTCAGCTGTTTGCCAGTCTTTCCATTTCAACCGTTTTCTTTCTTAAAAAAGACCAGCGGAAGATATTTAAATCCAATATATTTTACATTTTTCCGGCAGTATTTCTACTTTTCAGTATGTATATCCTCTACTTTACACTTATTCATAATCCTAAAGAAAGCATTATAGGACTTGGAATTGTAGCCTTTGGGCTGGTTTTATATGTAATTGACAGGAAATTTTTTAAAAAACCCTAACAGAATATTCTTTTCATTCTAAAAACTCCATAAACCTTAATGTCTCAAAAAATTATGTGAATCTGGCAGGTCAAAGGAATTTTAATTTGAATTAATAAATTCTTATCTTTGCACTCTCAAAAATTGCAGAATGTCTAAATCATTAATTCCAAAACTAGAAGCTATTAAACAAAGATATAATGAGGTTGCCGACCTTATTATACAGCCTGATATCATTTCAGATCAAAAAAAATATTCTTCTCTGAACAAAGAATACAGTGATTTAGGAAAGATTGTAAAAGTGTACGACCAGTATAAAGGTGCCCTGGATGCCATTGAAGAATCTGATGAGATCATCGCTGACGGATCAGACAGAGACCTTGTGGATCTTGCTAAAGAGGAAAAACTGGAAGCACAGGCTAAAATACCAGGATTAGAAGAAGAATTAAAAGTTCTGCTGATTCCTAAAGACCCGGCCGATGATAAAAATATCATTGTAGAATTACGTGCCGGGACAGGAGGAGATGAAGCGGCTATTTTTGTGGAAGATATCTACAGAATGTATAGCATGTACTTCAAGACAAAAGGATGGAAACATGAAGTAACGGATTCCAATGAAGCGGCAAAAGGCTACAAAGAGCTGATCATGAAAGTGGAAGGGGAAGGTGTTTACGGAATTATGAAGTTCGAATCCGGAGTTCACCGTGTACAGCGTGTTCCTGAAACAGAATCTCAGGGAAGAGTTCATACGTCTGCCATCACTATTGCAGTACTTCCGGAAGCTGAAGAAGTGGATGTAGAGATTAATCCTGCAGACATCGAAATGCAGACTTCCCGTTCAGGAGGTGCCGGTGGGCAGAACGTTAACAAAGTAGAAACTAAAGTACAGCTTACCCACAAGCCTTCAGGTTTAGTGGTAGTATGCCAGCAGGCCCGTTCTCAGCTGGCTAACCGTGAACTGGCAATGGAAATGCTTCGTGCTAAATTATATGATATTAAGCTTCAGGAAGTTCAGGGAGATATTGCCGCACAGAGAAAAACAATGGTTTCTACAGGAGACCGTTCCGCAAAGATCAAAACTTACAACTACCCTCAGGGAAGAGTAACAGACCATAGAATCAATAAATCTATGTATAATCTCGATGCTTACATGAACGGAGATATTTCTGAAATGATAGACGCTGTCATCATGGCGGAAAATGCAGAGAAGATGAAAGGAGAAGAAGAAAATTATTAAAAATAAATTATAAAAATCAGGCTCTTGAAATTCAGGAGCTTTTTTTTTGCTGTATATTCATCCTTACAAATCCAATGAATTAAAAACAAATAATATGAACAATTTTAAGATCGTTATATTCATGATGCTGGCAGTATTAAGTCAAAACCTGCTGGCGCAGACAGAAGTGAAGAAACCTTCGGAAGTCTTTGAAATGTACTTCGGAACTTTCGTTAAAAATGATGATGCCGCACTTTCTAAGCTGAATGATTATTTAAGACCTACCGTAGAAGGAGAAAATGCTTACCAGGTAGATTTTAAAACCGTTACCAGGGAAATGATGAAAGAAAGCACCGACAATTTTTTATCTGCTTTTTCCAAAATCACGGCAGATGCCTGCAGAAAAGAAGCTGAAGATTATTTCACGGCCATGATGGAAAATTTTAAAAATGGAAAACTTTCCGTTAAAGATGTGAAAATTATCCAGAATGAATATAGAGAAGAGCAGAAAATTGCCAAGGTTAATTATTCAGTCAGCTTCAAAGTTCCGGCTAAATTTTCTGATATTCCAACTGGAGATATCAAAGACGTTAAGCCTGAAGAACTTAAGAAGTATCTGATTCAAAGCTTACAGGATTTTAAAAACGCAGATAAAACTGTAGTAACAGAGAAGGAGTTCAGTTTATACGAGCTTAACGAAGGAGGAAAAACATACTACTGGAACGGCAGTCCTGATGAAATTGTTTCAGGATTGACGGATTTTTATTTTGAAAGCTTCGGATCTAAATAATGGATCCTTGAAAAATATTAATTAAGCTCTGGTTTCAGGGCTTTTTTTATTTCACATACTTTACGTATTTTTGAGAAAACCCTTGATTATGAATTTTAAGCCTATGTTATTAACCGCTGGAGTTTTGTTTTCAGCAACTTTTTATTCTCAAAAAATGAATTATCCTAAAGCAGTAAAAGGAAATCAGACAGATACCTATTTTGGCAACGCTGTCGCAGACCCTTTCAGAGATCTGGAAAATGATTCTGATGCGACAAAGAAATGGGTAGACGATGAAGTAGCCTACAGCCAGAATTATCTTTCAAAGATCCCGTTCAGAAACAAAATCAAGGATCAGCTGACAGAGATATGGAATTATGAGAAAATTTCAGCGCCTTTCAAAGAAGGAGACTATACCTACTATTATAAAAATGATGGCCTTCAGGCACAATCTATTCTATACAGAACAAATAATAAGACTAAAGCCACGGAAATATTCCTGGATCCTAATAAATTTTCAGAAAAAGGAACCACTTCATTATCCAATCTGTCATTCAACAAAAAAGGAAACCTGGCAGCATACTCCATCTCTGAAGGAGGAAGCGACTGGAATAAGATTATTATTATAGACGCCATTACCAAAAAGCAGATCGATGAAACATTGGTAGATGTAAAATTCAGCGGCATTTCATGGCAGGATGATGAAGGTTTCTACTATTCAAGTTATGATAAGCCGAAAGAAGGAACGGTACTTTCCGGAATGACGGATAAACATAAAGTGTATTTTCATAAATTAGGAACAAAGCAGTCGGAAGATAAACTCATTTTCGGAGGAGATAAAACTCCCCGAAGATATCTTGGAGCCGGCGTTTCCGAAGATCAGAGATATCTGATTATTTCTGCTGCCAACGCAACCAATGGAAACGAATTGTACATCAAAGACCTAAAGAAAGGCGGTGATTTTGTACAGATCAATAAAGGATTTGATATTAATGTGAACATTGTGGATACGCAGGGAGACGATCTCTTTATCTTTACCGATAAAGATGCTCCGAATATGCGCCTTGTAAAAACCAGTATCACCAATCCTTCCCCGGAAACCTGGAAAGATGTTATCCCGCAAACAGAAAATGTGTTAGGAATATCCACAGGAGGCGGATATTTCTTTGCAACTTATATGATTGATGCTATTGATCAGGTAAAACAGTTTGATAAAACAGGAAAACTGATCAGAGAAATTACGCTTCCCGGAAAAGGTAATGTAGGTGGCTTTGGAGGTAAAGAAGAAGAAAAAGAGCTTTATTTCTCTTTCAGCAATTATATTACACCGGGAACTACATATAAATTTAATGCAGATTCAGGGAAATCAGAAGTTTATCAGAAACCGAAAGTGAAGTTCAACCCTGAGGATTACATTTCAGAACAGGTATTCTATACCTCAAAAGACGGAACCAAAATTCCTATGATGATCAATTATAAAAAAGGAATAAAACTGGACGGTAAGAATCCTACGATTCTGTATTCTTACGGAGGTTTCAATATCAGCCTTCAGCCTTCATTCTCTGTAGTTAATGCAATCTGGATGGAAAACGGAGGAATCTACGCAGTGCCGAATATTCGCGGTGGCGGTGAATATGGTAAAAAATGGCATGATGCAGGAACAAAAACACAGAAGAAAAATGTTTTTGAAGATTTCATTGCAGCAGGAGAATATTTACAGAGCAAAGGTTACACTTCCAAAGAATATATGGCATTATCCGGAAGATCAAACGGTGGGCTGCTTGTAGGGGCAACAATGACCATGCGCCCTGATCTTGCAAAAGTGGCTTTCCCGGGTGTAGGAGTTCTGGATATGCTGAGGTACAATAAGTTCACGGCAGGAGCCGGATGGTCTTATGATTACGGAACTGCAGAAGACAGCAAAGAAATGTTTGAATATCTTAAATCTTATTCACCGGTGCATAATGTGAAAAAAGGAACTTGTTATCCTTCCACAATGATCATTACAAGTGACCATGATGACAGGGTAGTTCCGGCACATTCTTTCAAGTTCGGAGCAGAACTTCAGGAAAAACAAAGCTGTAAAAACCCAATTTTATTAAGAATTGAGAAAAATGCAGGCCATGGCGCCGGAAGAGCAACCGATCAGGTGATCAGCGAAAATGCGGATCTTATATCATTTGCTTTATATGAAATGGGAATAAATAAATAATCGATTAATAATAAAAAAATAAAAAAACAGCTGATTTCCTTGAAATTAGCTGTTTTTTTTAAGGTTGTTATGCGGTAAATTGTTATTTTTGCTTTGGATATTTAAAATTTATTAATTCTATTATTATAGATTATTATGAAAAAAAGAATTTTACTAGTTTGTGCATTGGCAGGAAGCTTAGCCAGCCTAAATGCACAGAGGTGGATGCCTGCTACACAAAAAACTTCTGAAATAAGAAAAGAAGTTGAAATTCAATACTCTTACAAAGTGGATCTTGCTTCGCTTAGAAACATTCTAAAAGATGCTGTAGAAACAGGTAAGGACGCAAAGCCGGTTATTGTTTCTCTTCCTACAGCTGAAGGAAAAATTGAAAAGTTTGCAGTATACAGCAATCCTGTGATGGAAAAATCTATGGCAGACAGATACCAGCTGGGATCATACGTAGGGGTGGGAGTTGACGATCCTTCCAAATATGTGAGATTCAGTACTGCTCCCACAGAAATGCAGTCTATGATTATCAAGGATGGCAAATTCCAGTTCATTGAGCCTATCACTACAGACAAACAGACTTATGGAGTGTTCTATAAGACAAAGAGAAATTTAGATGAACATGGTTTCGAATGTACTACGGAAGAAAAAGATATTAAAGATATCAAATTACTGGAAGCTAACGGAAAAAAAAACCTTTCTAATGTAGGAATTACAAACAGGCCGGCAAATACAAAATACAGAACATATAGGTTGGCATTATCTGTAACCGGGGAATATACTCAGGCGGCTGGTGGAACTGTTCCCAACGCAGTTACAAGAATGCATAATACAATGACTCGTGTAAATGGGGTTTTTGAAAAAGATTTTGGAATACAATTAATAATTCAGGATCTTCCTGCTATCATTTATACGGATGCAGCTACAGACCCATATACTGGGAATTTAAATTTACAATTGCAGCAAACGCTAACATCTGTAGTTGGGAACACTAACTATGATATAGGACATGTATTTAACGCCGCAGGAGGAAATGGAAATGCTGGAGGGATAGGTATTATTTGTACCAACCCGGCAAATAATACTTCCTTGGCAAAAGGTTCAGCCTTTACACAAAGCGCAAACCCTACAGGAGACCTGTTTGATATTGACTATGTTGCCCATGAAATGGGACATCAGTTGGGAGGAAATCATACATTCTCACACGCTACAGAAAGTTCCGGTGTAAACGTTGAGCCGGGCGGGGGAACTACCATCATGGGCTATGCGGGAATCACTCAGGATAATGTTCAGCCTAATTCCGATGCTTACTTCCATTATTCATCAATCAATCAGATTCTTAATACGCTGGATGCTAAGACTACTTGTGGGGTATCAGAAAATATTACAACCAATACTGCACCTGTTATTTCACCTCTTACCGCTTATACCATTCCAAAAGGAACGGCCTATTATTTGGATGCATCTGCTACCGATGCTCAAGGTGATGCTATTAAATATAACTGGGAGCAGTATAATAGTGTAACTACCACAGCCTCTATCTCGGGAGACAGCGGATGGGGATATAATACAGAAGGATCTATTGCAAGATCGTTTTTTGGGACAACAAGCGGAAGAAGATATTTCCCGAGCTTACCACTTGTAATGGCTGGAAAGCTAACCAACAAGGCAACATGGGAAACTGTTTCATACATTCCTAGAGTATTAAACTATGCTGTTACAGCAAGAGATGAAAATCCACAGAGACCAATGCTTGCTTCTTCAGAAACCACACTTACTGTAGGAAACGACGGTCCTTTTAAATTTAGCGGAATTACTGCTTCTTCAGTATTATATAATAATGCGTCAAATACCATAACATGGGATGTTGCCAATACCAATGCAGCACCTTATAATGCAGCCAACGTAAAAATTGAGTATACTACGGATCTTGTAAATGGAACAACGTGGACAGAATTGGTAGCTTCTACCCCAAACACAGGTAGCTATGCTGCACAAATGCCAGCGAGCTTAACAGGAGCTGTTAAACTTAAAATTTCCGCTATTGGGAATGTATTTTATGCAGTTTCTCCTGCGGTTACAGTAGGAGCGGCGCCTACTTCTACTACAGCGGCACCTACAGGTGTTTCCGCATTAGATTCTGAAATACTGAAAACTACAGCCAGATTATCTTGGAATAGCGTGCCTGGTGCAACATATTCCATCAATTACAGAAAAGTAGGACAAACAAACTGGTCGAATGCAACAAGTGCAACCAGTTCTGTTTTATTAAGCGGTCTTGAAGATGAGTCTAATTACGAAGCTCAGGTTGCAGCCGTTGTAAACACTGTTCCGGGAACATTTTCAACAAACTATACTTTCAAAACAAAAGGCCTTAGAACAGGGGTAGATTATTGTTTGATGAGCACAGGAGGAAATAATCTTAATGCATCTTACTATAGTGGACTGATCCAGCTTAACCTGGCTAACCTTGCTTATTTCTCTGGCAACTTAGGAAATGCAGCAAAAACGTATCTGGATTTCAGTGAGGATCCGACAAAAATAGTTACCTTAACAAAAGGAACTCAGTATACAGCGACATTCAGAAATTTAGGCCATGATTTGGGAACATACAGTGACTTTTTAGAAATCTGGATCGATTATAACAGAAACGGAGTTTTCGAAGCTTCAGAGAAAGTAGGATCTCATAGTGCTGTTCCTGTTTACAATGCAGCCAATCAACTTAGCTTCCATGATGGATCAATAACATTTACGGTGCCTGCTACTGCATATTCAGGTGATAAAACGCTGAGAATGAGAGTGGCAAGTACATTCTTTAATGCTGCTACAGGTCCATGTGGAATTTCTTCAGTTCCTGTAGGTGGAGGGGGAATTATCTCTACAGGAGGATTCAGAGATTTCTCTGTAAAAATCACAAGCGGATTGGCAGTAGATGATGTAAACCCTACAAAATCAAATGAGATCTCCATCTATCCAAACCCTGCAGATACTTTCGTGGAAGTTAAAAACCTGAAAGGAAAAGCAGATTACAGCATTTTCAGTGCAGACGGAAGATTAGTTCAGCAAGGTCAGACTGATGGGAACAACAGAATTAATGTTGCATCACTGATCAAAGGAATGTATGTGATCACTCTTAAAGATGACAAAAACACGTACAATACTAAACTTATCAAAAAATAATAAGTAAGTATATCCATAACAGAGGCCGGGCATTTGCCCGGCCTTTTTTGTAGCTTAAAATTCAGTAAAACTGTACGTTAACATAAGTTTCATGTTTCATTCAAAAAAATTAACTTTACGGAGACAAAAATTATTGGAATGCGAAAGACAATTTCTGTGAAAAAACCGGATTTTAGCATAGAGCCTCAGCAAAGAGAGATTTATAGTTTTGAAAAAGACGGGTTAGAATTAAAATCATCTTACACCTCGGAAGATGTTAAAAATAAATCTTTAACGCAGACTTCTCCGGGAACTGCACCCTATCTCAGAGGCCCGTATTCCACTATGTATGTACAAAAACCGTGGACGGTAAGACAATATGCAGGTTTCTCTACCGCAGAAGAATCCAATGCGTTTTACAGACGAAACCTTGCAGCAGGGCAGAAAGGACTATCCGTTGCCTTTGATCTGGCAACACACAGAGGATATGATTCCGATCATTCAAGAGTCGTTGGAGACGTAGGCAAAGCAGGAGTAGCAATTGATTCTGTGGAAGATATGAAGATTCTTTTCAACGAAATTCCACTAGATCAGATCTCGGTATCTATGACGATGAACGGAGCCGTACTTCCTATTTTGTCTTTCTATATTGTGGCTGCCGAAGAACAGGGTGTAAAGCAGGAATTACTTTCAGGAACCATTCAGAACGATATTCTGAAAGAATTCATGGTAAGAAATACGTACATCTATCCGCCGGCACCTTCCATGAAGATTATTGCAGATATTTTTGAATATACCGCTCAGAACATTCCAAAATTCAACTCTATTTCCATTTCAGGATACCACATGCAGGAAGCGGGTGCCACTCCGGTACTGGAAATGGCTTACACGCTGGCAGATGGTCTCGAATATGTAAGAACAGGGATTAAAGCCGGAATGAATGTAGATGATTTTGCCCCGAGACTTTCATTTTTCTGGGCAATCGGGATGAACCACTTCATGGAAATTGCAAAAATGCGTGCCGCAAGATATATCTGGGCCACCCTTTTAAAACAGTTCAATCCACAAAATGCTAAATCCTTAGCATTAAGAACCCACTCACAGACTTCCGGCTGGTCGCTTACAGAGCAGGAACCTTTTAATAATATTACAAGAACCGCCATTGAAGCCCTTTCTTCAGCTTTAGGCGGAACCCAGTCGCTGCACACCAATGCACTGGATGAGGCTATTGCGCTTCCTACAGATTATTCAGCGAAAATTGCAAGAAATACACAGATTATCCTTCAGCAGGAAAGCGGTATCTGTGATGTTGTAGATCCTATGGGTGGAAGCAATCTTGTGGAGAGCCTTACCCAGCAGATGATTGAAGAAGCAATGAAATACATCGATGAGGTAGAGCAAGAAGGAGGAATGACAAAAGCCATTGAAGCCGGAATTCCAAAAATGAGGATTGAAGAAGCCGCCGCTAAAAAACAGGCTAAAATCGACAGTGGTGAAGAATTTATCATTGGAGTAAATTCATTCAGAACATCCTTAAAACAGGACGGGATAGAAATCCTGGATATTGATAACACCGAAGTCCGCAGAAAGCAGATCGAAAGACTCGAAAAAATAAAAGCAGAAAGAAACCCTGAAGCCGTTACAGAAATCCTGAATGATATCCGTGAAAGCGCAAAGACAGGAAAAGGAAATCTTCTGGCATTATGCATAGAAGCAGCAAGAAGAAGAGTGACCCTTGGTGAAATGAGTGACGCCATGGAAGAAACTTTCGGAAGATATAAAGCCAATATCAGAACAATCTCTGGAGTATACGCTATGAATGCAGGGAAAAACGAATATTTTGAAAAAGCTCTTCAACTGACTCAGAAATTTGAAGAGGAAGAAGGCCGCCGCCCAAGGCTGATGGTTGCCAAAATGGGACAGGACGGTCACGACAGAGGGGCCAAGGTCGTCGCTACCGCATTTGCTGATATGGGATTTGATGTCGATGTAGCGCCCTTGTTCCAGACTCCTGAAGAAGTAGCCAAACAGGCCGTAGAAAACGACATTCACATCCTTGGAGTTTCCTCTCTGGCAGCCGGGCACAAAACCCTCGTTCCACAGGTGGTGGAAGAGCTTAAAAAACTGGGGGCAGATGATGTTACCATTGTGGTAGGAGGAGTTATCCCGCAGCAGGATTACGAATTCCTGTATGCCAACGGAGCCGATTTTATCTTTGGCCCGGGAACCAATCTTCCTAAATGTGCAGTGGAAATCTTAGATAAATTTTTAAATTAACATTTTTTATAGAATTACTGCATAGCTTTTGTATAGTTTAAGTGAAAAATTTCATTATGGCTTATACAGTAGTTTCAGTATTTCCGGTGACTGTAGATACAGAGGAAATTAAAAAGAATTTAAAAGAAAAAGGTTTTGATGAAGCAAATATTATTATTTCAAAATCTAGAGTAGAAAGCGGATTATCAACTGATCATTATCAGGAAGACGAACAAACAAAAGGATTTTTTGAATATGTTTTTGCCCACGATGCAGAAATGCTTGATGCGTACCGCAAACACAGTATTGGCAGAAGCAATGTTATTGTGTATGCAGACGACCTGCAGCAGGCTAAAGCAGCCAAAACAGTTTTAAATGAACATGGTGCACTCGAAGTTTACCGTAAACCGTCAGAAGCGAGGGACAGTATTCCTGAAGGAATGTCGGAACAGGAATATAACGGAATTATCGCCAAAGCAAGGCACAATATTTATTTCCTTGGATCAGAAAGAGTCTATCATTCCAATGAAGTTAAAGGAATGGACGACGAGATGGACAGCTTAGGATCAAAAGATTAATCTCCCCAATAAAGCAAGGCCTGGATATAAAATTATTCAGGCTTCTTTTATTTAAAAATTTGAATATTCAGAAAAATTAATATATTTGCACCTGAAAATCAAGTTTAACCCATTAAAAAACAACGAAGCAATGTTCAAAACGAATCAAAATTCTTCAGCTGGAGTACCGCTTATGGTGGTAAGGCTTCGTGGTTTGGTATACTCTTAGAATAATAGTACAACGAAATATCAAAACCCGGAGTCGTAAAGATTTCGGGTTTTTTATTGCGCAATATTTAAAACTCCAGTTTCCCCGAAATTTTTTAGTGTCATTAAAGACAAAACAGCACGAGGCATGCCCTTAAAACTGTTACTGTCTATTATTAATCCATCCAACTAATACTTTAGTTGATTAAGGTGGTATGAGATAAAAAGCAATTTTCTACTATCTCATATCAGACTTCTGTTACAATGGAAAATGATAACCTCCTGCTTTCACGCATTAGAAATGTAAGAAGCAGAAAAAGAACAATTAGAAAAGATGTAGAAAAGCAGATAAGAAAAAAATATCGACGTAGTAATGAACTTTGGGATATCAGAAGAAATACGCCATGGATTCCTTTGGATAAACCTTATCAAAAAGGATTTGTAAGATTCTTTGCGCTAAGGGATGATGTAAAGAGATCTAAAGACGGAGATTTCTTTGAAGAAATTTTGAAGAAAATCAATACTTACATGTATTCTGAAAGCCGCCAGTTTTTGAAAAAGAAAAGAAAATTCGGTCGAAGAATATATGTGGAAAGAGTTCAGAAGCTCAAACGGATCTCTTCATATTCCTGGAATGATCCAAAGTTTGGTCTTACACCAAGAGAGAGACAGTATTTTTTGAAACAGGAAGAATATTGTTCTGCCCGGAAGACTTATGTGCCTTACTACGAATTTACCGAATCCTGGAGATTTATCCTGCGTACAAGACCCAATATGATTACCCATTATAAACCTGTAAACTTTGAGCTAGAAAAAGAATGTGCAGAACTGGGAGATTATTTAGGGCAACATAAAATTGTAGGGATTATCCACAAAACAATTTATGGTAAATCATACTCATGGAAAAGGAAAAGAGATGACATCGTACTTATCACAAGCAGGAAATATGTTACCTGCACAATGTCTGCAACAGAGATTGCAGAAGGCTTACAGGACGTATAAGTCCAACTGTTATTTAAAAACAAAAACAATGGGAAATTTAAAACTAAAAGGAAAAGATATATTAAAACTCGGATATCCGAATAATCAAAGCGTCAATGTGGCTTTGGAGGTCATGAAAAGAAATTTTGCAACGAAGAATATTCACCACGTAAAATCTATTTTGAAAGAAATCCTCCTCAATCCGGAAAGCTTTGAAAAAGACCTGACTTTCGGGCAGATCGCAGAATCACTGCTTTCATCCAGAAAAACAGAAAAAAGAATGCTTAATACACAGCGTGCGTCCTTTCAGATCTTTGGAAACAATATCTCCGAAGAAGCAAAAAACCAGCTGTATACGGCTTTAAAACTGCCTATTTCAACGCAGGGAGCTTTAATGCCCGATGCACACAGTGGTTACGGGCTTCCGATAGGCGGTGTTCTGGCTGTAGAAAACGCGGTTATTCCCTACGGAGTAGGTATGGATATAGGCTGCAGGATGAGCCTCAGTATTTTGGATATACCCGTTTCATATCTTGACGGAGCAAGGGATAAATATGAAAAAGCTCTTGCCGAACATACCAAATTCGGGATGTACGAAACCCATAAATCTCATATTGATCATGAAATCTTTGAGCGGGATACTTTCGATATGATCCCGGTTTTGAGGAGGTTAAAAGGAAAAGCCATTAAACAGATGGGCTCTTCCGGCGGAGGAAATCATTTTGTGGAATTCGGAGAAGTGGAAATTACGGAAGAAGAAAAGCAGATTGGTCTTCCGAAAGGGAAATACCTGGGGATTTTATCTCACAGCGGCTCCAGAGGCTTAGGAGCAGAGATTGCGCAATACTACTCAAGAGTTGCTGCAGATCAGTGTCCGCTGCCAAAAGAAGCCCAGCAGTTTGCCTGGCTGGATCTGAGTACCCATCTCGGCTTGGAATACTGGACCGCCATGAATCTTGCCGGAGATTACGCTTCTGCCTGCCATGATGATATCCATAGAAGATTGATAAAAGCTGTCGGCGGCAGAGTAAAAGCAAGAATAGAGAACCATCACAATTTCGCGTGGAAAGAAGTTCATAACGGAAAAGAAGTGATCGTCCACAGAAAAGGCGCAACTCCTGCCAACGTAGATGAACTGGGAATGATTCCCGGATCCATGACGGCAAAAGGTTTTATCGTCCGTGGAAAAGGAAACCCTGATTCTTTGAATTCAGCGTCACACGGAGCCGGAAGAGCCCATTCAAGAGGTGAATGCAGAAGTCTTTTCACTCAGAATGACATCAAAAAAGAGCTGAAGCTGAAGAAAGTCACTTTGATGGGCGGGAATACAGAAGAAGCGCCAATGGCTTATAAAGATATTCACGAAGTAATGAATGCACAGAGCGAATTGGTAGACATCCTCGGAACATTTCAACCGAGAATTGTGAGAATGGATAAGTAAGTTGCTGGTTTATAGTTATCAGTTGAGAGAATTTTACTATTAGTTATAAACCTGCAGTATTCCAACCTTATAGGTTTTCAAAACCTATAAGGTTTAAAAAAAATAATAACAAGGTTGGTGTTTATAGTTGGCAGATCAAAAAAATTGTACTGTCAATTATAAACCATCAACTCTCAACAAAAAACAAAAAATGGGAGCACCTCATAATATAAAAAGATACGGAGAAGTCTGGCCGGAATTCAGAATCCTGCACGGGCTTGAAATTTTAAATAAATTAAAACATAAAGTCATCATATCGGGTGGCTGGGCCTGGCATTTCATGTCAGAAACAGGACATCCGGAATATAAACATGCCCATGATCACAAGGATATTGATGTTTTTGTAATAAAAGAAAATACAGCAGAAGCAGTGATGATCCTTCAGCAGGAAGGTTTTCAGAAAGTATGGACTCGCTATGATCATTTACAGAGCGAAGAGAATTTCCGCAGATATGAAAAGACAATGGAACTCGAAAACGGAAAATCTCATAGAATTACCATAGATTTCTTTGAAAGGAATGATCTGGAAACTATTGAGATCAATGGTTTTACAGTGGTGAAGCCTGAGCTTTTACTGACTTTTTACAGAAACATTCATTCCAGCGATAAATGCTGGGCTGTAATGGCTGCTAAAGATTTATTGAACAAAGGAATTGACCCTGTTGGTCATCCGAAATTAAGTGAAATCCCTAAAATAAAGTAAAATGGAAAAACTTATACAGATAACCTCAGGAAGAGGGCCTTTAGAATGCCAGTGGGTAACTGCCAAAGTTCTGAAGGTTTTCCTTGAGGAAATTAAAAATAATACAATAGAGTACGAAATCATTCACCGCGAAAACGGAGATGAAAATCTGACTTTGAAATCCGTAACCATGCTTTTAAAGGCAAAAGAACTGAATACATTTTTAAAAACATGGTTAGGAAGTATATGCTGGACCGGCAAAAGTACATTCAGGAAACTTCATAAAAGAAGCAACTGGTTTATCGGTATTTTCGAGCTGGAAGGGCTGGAGAAAATCAATTTTAATGAGAAAGATATTCAGTTTCAGACCACAAGAAGCCAGGGAAGCGGCGGACAGAATGTAAATAAAGTAAATACGGCTGTCCGTGCCACTCATCTGCCAACCGGAGAAAGTGTATTTGCACAGGATTCCCGGTCACAGCTGGAGAATAAAAAGCTGGCCATTATCCGGCTGAAAGAAAAAGTAACAGGATTGTATATCAAACAGCTTGAAAAGAGAATGCAGGATACCTGGAACAATCATCTGCAGGTGCAGAGAGGAAATCCGGTCCGTACATTTTCCGGAACAGACTTTAAAAAGAATCATCAGGATAAATCATTTAAAAAACAGAGGAATATCCTGAAAAAAGAACTAAAAAACGATAAAAATGACCTTAACTAAAAGTAAATACTATTTTGAAGCGCTGGACAATTGCTGCAGTCTTTGTCTGGCGGAAGTATAATAGAATTCTTTAAAACCGGAAAATCATAATTAGTAAAATATATATTGAGCTTGATAGAAAGGAGACAAAATATGTCTCTTTTTTTTATGAAAAACTATGATTTTGAAGATATTGATAAGAAATTATCTCTTCGTTAAGTGAAATTTATAAAATAAAAATTTAAAATGAATAAATAAAAACAACTAGAATAGGCGTAAAATAAAATATTCAGGGGGCTTTTAAAAGTTTGGCAATTGTCATAAGCGTTTAGTTTTGAGTAGTTTATATATTTACTATGAATTAAAAAAATAGATATGAAAAAGAAAAATTTTTTATTACCGTTTTCAGTTGCTGTATTTTTTGCTTATGAAAATGTTGGTGCACAAACTTCCGAAAAGATCATTCAGGAATATTATCACAATAACAGGCAAATGGCTCAAAAAAATACCACTGATAGTAAATCAGACTTTATTATTTTAAATGAAGATGCATCCAGAAGCCTTGGTGCAAGTATTGTAGATGTCCAGCAAATCTATAATGGTCTCAGGGTCTACAACGCGTTAGGAAAAGTTATTATTCGGGAAAAGAAGGTTATTTCTGAGAAAAATGACTTTAAAAGGAATATTGTTGTTGATGACCATAAAAATGTCGCTGCAAAATTTTCGGATGATCTTATCAAGACTAAGCTGGGGCTTAAGGATATTTCTGAAATAAGTTATTCGTCTGATGTCTATTTTGATAACAATGGGATGTACATACTTTCAAAAGAATTATTTGTCTCAGACAAGAGCTCTCCCAACGTGTGGCATGTAATTGCTGACGCGGGCACCGGTGAGATACTTGCTAAAGATAATATGACAGTCAGCTGTAGATTTGAAGATGATGCACACGATGAGAATCGTTCTGAAAGCTTGGCTGCGCCTCACCAGGAATACGATGCAATTGTTGAGAAAAAGATAAATACACCGGAGATCATGCCGGATAATGCATCCTATAACGTATTTCCATTACCGGTAGAAGCTCCTACATACGGTTCCCGTTCTTTTGTTAGTAATCCTTGGAATCTTACCGCATCTCCGGAAGGCTGGCATTCTAACGGAACCAACAGTTATACCATAACAAGAGGAAATAACGTGTATGCTTATTCCGATCTGAATGACACCAATACACCGGGATATTCTCCAAACGGCGGGAGTTCACGTACTTTTGATTTTCCTTTTGCCGATGGAAGATATGATAACCCTTTTACCTATAAAGATGCTGCCATCACAAATTTATTCTATATGAATAATAAAATGCATGATATCTTCTATCAATTTGGATTTACAGAATCAGCAAGAAACCTTCAGACCAATAATTTCGGTAAAGGCGGCATTGGAGGCGATGCCGTAAATGCAGAAGCCTTTGACGGAGACGGTCTTAATAATTCTAATTTTAATTCCGGCTACGAAAAGATTATCGGTGGACAAACCCAGGTGATGGCTCCTAGGATGCAATCGTATCTTTGGAATAGAATTGAGGCAGATGCTGATCCAATTGTACGTTATCAGTATAACTCTCCTGCGTCAATTATTACCAGACCTAAAGTACGAACAACAGGAGGAGTATATGGCCCGTTATATGGCCTGCCTGTGACGGGAGATCTTGTTGTGCCGGTACCCGCTGATGCATGTACAGTTCCTGCCCTCGGAAGCCTGACCAATAAAATTGCCATAGTGAAAGGTACTACTACTTCTTCTTGTGATTCAAGTCTGAAAGTCCTGAACGCTCAAAAAGCTGGAGCAGTTGGTGTCATTGTTTACAATCCTTCTTCTGATAATCCTTCAGGTATGTCGGGGAATTATGGAAATCAGGTAACAGTTCCTTCTATCGGGATAGGAAAAACTGAAGGTGAGTTTATGATATCACAACTTACTGGCGGTAATGCTGTTAATGCCAGTTTAAACTTTGATTATAATGGGTACAAGAATTCAAGTTTTCTCAATGCAATGATTGCTCATGAATATGGACACGGAATATCAAACCGGTTAACCGGCCAGGGATATAGCTGTCTTTCATCTGCCAACAGTACCGAACAGATGGGTGAAGGGTGGTCTGATTATTTTGCATTGATGGTTACAACCAAACCAGGTGATACTTCCTCCTTTGCAAGAGGAATGGGTACGTACATAAAAGGGCAGCCCACTACAGGACTGGGTATGAGACCGGCCAGGTATTCTCCTGATTTCGCAGTTAATGATTATACTTATATAAAAACAAATACCAATACAGAAGTGCATGCAATAGGATTTATCTGGGCAACCATGCTGTGGGACCTTACCTGGAATTATGTAGAAAAATATGGATATAACAGTAATGTGATGGCAAGTGCAAGCTCTGGAAATGCTAAAGCACTTCAGGTTGTTATTGACGGGCTTAAACTGCAGCCATGCAACCCTACATTTATAGATGGTAGAGATGCTATTCTAAAAGCGGATGCCCTGGGGAATGGTGCTGATAAATGTATGATCTGGAATACCTTCGCAAGAAGAGGTTTGGGAGTAAATGCATCCGCCGGTTCTAAAACAGTTGCCAATGACCAGGTAGAAGATTTTAGTGTTCCGGTTGAATGCAGTAGTTCAATGAGTAGCTCAATGCTGGCCGGTAAAGAGAGTAAAATAGCAAATAACAAGGCTATCATCTTCCCTAATCCAACGTATGACGAATTCTTTGTAGGTAATTTAGATAAATCCCCTCAGGATGTTCAGATTAAAATGTTTGATATGTCTGGAAAATTAGTCTTTTCGGATACCAGAGATTCCCAATCTAAAAAAGCAGTTTCTACCAAAGGATTCCAAAAAGGAGTGTATATGGTACACATCAAACAGGGTGAAAAAATTCAGACTGAAAAACTGATAGTAAGATAAACGATACTGTTTAATCAATATAAAGGGCCTGTAAAGGTCCTTTTTTGTAGCTTTAATATATGAAACTCAATTTTGAACTTAAAACACTTCAGCTAAAAGAAACTTTCTCAATCGCCTATGGGAATTATGACACAAGAGAAGCATTGCTGGTAGAATTGTCTTACTTAAACTGTAAAGGATACGGTGAGTGTGTTGCTATAGATTACTATCATATTGATCTGAAAAACTTTATCTTCAGATTGAAAGAGCTGCAGTCTTTAATTGAGAAGCAGAATGTCACCCATCCCAAAGATTTTTTCCGGTTTCTTTCAACGCTGGATGTGCATCCGTTTTTAATGTCTGCCTTAGATTGCGCCTATTGGGATCTTTTCGGAAAGCTTGAAAATAAAAGCTTTGCAGAATTAAATCACATACCTTTCGGGAACTTAACCGAAAGCTCCATTACTGTTTCGGTAGCAGATATTGAAGATCAGATCAGGAAAATAGAAAAAAGCAGCTGGAACAGATTCAAAGTAAAATGTAAAGGACTGAATACAGACAATATCGAAAAGCTGCTGAGGCTGAACCGCAATATCGCTTTAGATTCCAATGCCAGCTTTACAGATCAGGATTGTCTCTGGCTTCAGGAAAATAAAGACGTCCGAAAATTCTCCTATCTGGAACAGCCACGGCCGATTGACCAGTATAAAGTTTTAAGAAAAGATGGTTTTGCCAATTGGATGGCAGACGAAGATTCCCAGGACCTCAATTCCCTGGAAGAGCTCCTGCCTTATTATAAAAGTGTCAATATCAAGCTGATGAAATGCGGAGGACTCACTCCGGCATTGGAAATGATCAGAAAAGCAAAAGAACTGGGTTATAGAATTATGATAGGCTGTATGACGGAATCTACCGTTGGGATTTCTGCCGGCTGTGTATTGGCAGGGTTAACTGACTTTGCTGACCTTGATGGTGCAAATCTCATTGCCAATGACTACGCCTCTGGAAATTTTGTTGAAAACGGGAAAATAATCCTGTCCGGAGAACCCGGATTGGGTATCACGTTAAAATAAGCAATAGATGAGGAAAAAAAATAATTTAAACCCTCAAACCCTAAACCTCTTTAACTCTCCAGCACAAACCCTACTTCTTATTCACAGAAATCAGATAATCATACACCATCTGATGCTGCTCATCACTTAATTTTGCTTTCGGAGCCATTCTGCTTAACGTTTTAATCCATCCCTGATCATCATGCTTAGCCGGATCCGGAAGTTTGTGGCATTTGGAACAGGAATTTTCAAAAATAGTTTTTCCCTGAACCAGCTGCTCAGATGCAGTGTACTTTGGCCCGGTTACAGCAACGCTTTTAGGCCCGCATGATACCATAAAGGCAGCACCTGCGATCATACTTAAGATTACTTTTTTCATACCCATATTCTGATTTGGTTATTATTTTTTGACAGAAACAATATAATCGTATACCCACTGGTGCTGCTCATCAGTCAGTTTCGCTTTCGGAGCCATTGAATTCATGATTCCTACCCATTGTACAGACGTATGCGCGGCAGGATTCGGGAGCTTATGACATCTTCCGCACGCATTTTCAAAGATTGTTTTACCCTGAGCTATTTGTTCCGCACTAGAAACGGCGGGTCCTATGGGACCGGCTGTAGAAGCTTTTGGTGTACAGGAAGCCAGTAAAAGGCAGGTAAATAATGCCACAGCGGATATTTTTTTCATGTTTCTTGAATTTTGATTAGTAACAAATGTAGGAATTTCCCCTTCCCATTGATGATATACACCTTAGTTTTAATTTAGAAGAAATAAAATTAATGCCCGTTTGTATGGGAGTTTGAAGGTTATTTTTATATTTTTGAATCAATGAAATTTTCTACAGAAGAACTAATGGAAGGAATACAGTCAGGAAATAAACGCCTGATCGCAAAAGCTATTACATTAGTTGAAAGTAAAAAAGCCGAGCACAGGACCCAGGCAGAAGAACTTCTGAAGAAAATAATGCCTTTCACGGGAAATTCCATAAGAGTAGGAATTACCGGTGTTCCCGGTGCAGGAAAGTCCACATTCATTGAAAATTTCGGAAGGCTTGCTATTGCTAACGGTAAAAAAGTTGCTGTTCTCGCCATTGACCCCAGCTCTTCCATTAATAAGGGAAGTATTTTGGGCGACAAAACACGAATGGAGGAACTGGCGAAAGAAGAAAATGCCTTTATCCGCCCTTCCCCGAGCTCCGGATTCCTTGGCGGAGTTGCCAATACCACCTTTGAAACCATGATGATCTGCGAAGCGGCAGGATATGATTATATTTTGATTGAAACAGTTGGAGTAGGACAGTCCGAGGTACTTGTAGCCGATATCACCGATGTGTTTTTATTCCTGAAAATCATTGGTGGAGGAGACGAGCTTCAGGGTATCAAACGGGGGATTATGGAAATGGTGGACCTTATCTTTATCAATAAAGTAGAAAAGAATAACCTTCAGAAAGCAAAAAATACAAGGCTGGAACTGAAGCGTGCACTGGACTTTATTCCTCCCAAAGAAAAAGGCTGGAAAATTCCTGTATTGTTAGGTTCCGCTCTTTATAATGAAGGCTTGGGAGAAATATACACCAAGATCGATGAATTCATAGATCTGAAAAAGAAAACCGCGCGCTTTACCGAGGTCCGCACCCAGCAGGCAGAAAAACGCTTTGAATATTGGGTTCAGGAATATATCCTGGCCATGATGAAAAGAAGTGATTCTGTAGAAGCTGCTTATATACAGCATAAAAAAAATGCTTCAGAAATGGTTTCTAATCCCAGCACTGAAGCAAAACTTTTTGTCGAAAAATTTTTATCTAAAGACTAAAGCTTTTCCTTTTCTTTTGGTGTTTCTGCGTTCTTAGAAACATAGCCGTCATAAGTAATTGGCTGTCTGTCATTACTTCTCATAGAAACAAATGCTTTACCGTTCTTAAAAACTTCTATATTAATCTCATTAACATTTCTGGAATCATTAGGCTTGATTTTTAAGGTCCAGTTTCCTTTTTTATTCTGAGACTTATTGACAGTGAAGTCTTTGGAGGTGAAGCGGTATCCATTGTCAGAAGTATTATAGGAGGCATTAAATTGTCTTCCAAAATAAGGAAGCACTACTTCCAGAGTATTCTTTTTAAGCTCTATTGTGTAGTTGTCGCCGTCCAGCTGAAGCATTCTCATTCCCGGTGCATTCGGGATAGAACCCAATACATTGATCACCTCATAATTCATAGGATTTGCTCTTTGTGCATGAAAAGTAAATTCCTGGGAATCTACAAGTGCATCAACTGTTTTGGAATCTAATACCGCCTGCGAAGAGCAGCTTTGAAAGAAAAAAAGAAATCCAAAAATAAATATAAGTGAAATATACTTTTTCATAACGTAATAATTGTTAAATTTAAATAGCAAATTGTATGCAAATATATCCCTTCTGAATCATTTTGGAATAAAAATTGTAAATGTTCAATTATTAACACTCAACCAACTATGAAATTTACACATCTATTAGGAATAGGAGCCGTTGCTTTGTCGGCTGTAGCATGTACTACTAATCCAATTACGGGCAGGTCTTCATTACAGATAGCCAATAATTCGGAAATATTAACAATGTCTGCTCAGGAATATAAAACGACATTGTCTAAGTCTAAGATTGTCGCAGGTACTTCAGATGCAAAAAGAATAGGGAGTGTAGGAAGCAGAATAAAAAGTGCAGCAGAAAGATATTATCAGAGCATAGGAAGATCTGCTGATCTTGCTAATTATAACTGGGAATTCAATCTTATACAAAGCAATGAGCTTAATGCATGGTGTATGCCTGGCGGAAAAGTTGCCGTTTATACTGGTATCCTTCCTGTTACAAAAAATGACAATGGCCTGGCTGTAGTGATGGGACACGAAGTTTCACACGCTTTAGCAGGACATGGAAATGAAAGAATTTCTCAGGCTATGGTTGCACAGTACGGAGGTTCTATTCTGGGTGGAACCATTTCCAATTCACAGTGGGCAGGTATTTTTGAAAAGGTATATCCTATCGGATCGCAGGTAGCTTTACTGAAGTACGGTAGAAATCAGGAATCAGAGGCAGACCAGATGGGACTGTACCTCATGTCTATGGCAGGTTATGACCCAAGAGAGGCAATTCCTTTCTGGAACAGAATGGAAGGGGCTGCATCAGGCTCAAGACAGCCAGAATTCCTGTCAACTCACCCGAACCCTGAGACCAGGATCTCAGACATCAACAAAAACCTTCCAAAGGCTTTGGAATATTATAAAGCAGCCGGAGGGAAAATATAATTATTTCAGAATTTAATCTTGTATAAAGCCTTATTAAATTTTTTACTAAATTGGGTAAGGCTTTTTCAATATAAACCACTAAACACAATATTTATGAAAAGTTTATCAATTACCGGACTTATACTCCTTGCCGTATCGGCACTACTTTTTTATCTGACTACCGATTTTACGGTAGGAGGAATTACCATTTCACATATGATGGGCGTAATGGCCGGTGTAGGAATAGGTCTTATTATTGGCGGAATGGTAGGATATGTAAGCAAAGGAAGCGCAATAAAGGCTGAAGAGAAAAGAAGAGAATTCAAAAGACTGCAGCAAGAAAAAGAAGATCTGGAAAAACAGGCGGCAGATATTGCCAGACGTGAAGCGGAACTTCAGCAAAATCAAAACCCTCAAATTTAATATTTGAGGGCTTTTTTTATAGTGTTATTTTCAAAAATTATTTAAACTTGTAACCTACGCCTACTAAAAACAGGTTAGGTCTGTTGTCATACCTGATTTCCGATCCGGAAACTTTATTGATGAAATTTCTTTCATCTTTGCTGAATGCTCCTTCATATCGTGCATTGATGATCAGTTTTTTAATTTCCAGCTGCGCACCGAACTGGTATCCTACCGTGAAATCACTTTTAACGTTTTCCTTAAAATCGTTGTAGGTATTGTCCTTGCTTAAATTATAGCTGGCTACCGGTCCTACAAAAACACCCAGCATATCACCTAAAAGATTATATCCTAAAAGAACAGGCATATCGATACGGTTGCTTTTCACATCAAAAGTAGTATTCTCCGTAGTGAATTCATTTTTGAAATGAGTGTAGTATAATTCCGGCATTACATAAAGTGCAGTCGGAAGTCCTATTTTCAAAGAAAGCCCCACGTTGAAACCTGCATTGTTTTTTCCTGTTCCCTCAATGGCTTCATTTACCGTTCCTTTAATGTTTTTCCAGGAAGGAGAGCCTGTCGGGAATATTAAGTTTGCTTTTCCTGCCAGAGAAATCTGTGCGGAAGCGAACATTGAAAACCCGATTAACGCTAAACTAAGTACCTTTTTCATTATCATCTATTTTAGAGATTGTATTTTCAATCGTTTTATTATTTTCAAGTAAATATTCTCTCAGTTCTTTAAACAGTTCTGAAGAATAAACGAAGTCAATAAGATTTTTATTGCCTGCAGTAATGAGAACATCTTTGTTTCCTTCCCATTCTTTGATCCCCAGTCTCAGGTATACAATTTTCTCACCAATCGTCATCACGGAATTCATATCGTGCGTATTGATGATGGTTGTCGTATTATATTCTTGGGTGATTTCAAGAAGTAGATCATCAATTACATTGGAAGTATAAGGGTCAAGACCGGAATTCGGTTCATCACAGAAAAGATATTTCGGGTTGTTTACAATTGCTCTTGCAATGGCAACACGTTTCTGCATTCCCCCGGAAATTTCAGACGGAAATTTTCTGCCGGCCTTATCAAGATGTACCCTGCCGATTACTTCAAATACTCTTTTCTTTTTCTCTCTGAAAGTAAGATTCGTGAACATATCCAGCGGAAACATGATATTTTCTTCCACCGTAAGAGAATCAAAAAGTGCACTCCCTTGGAATACCGTTCCGATCTCTGAACGCAGGTGCTGTTTTTCCTCCCGTGTCATGACGTTGATATCTCTCCCGTCAAAAAGGATTTCTCCTGATGAAGGCTGATAAACATTCAGTAAGCTTTTCAGGAAAACAGTCTTTCCGGAGCCACTCTGCCCAATGATCAGGTTTACCTTTCCTTTGTCAAAAGAAGTTGAAATTCCCTTCAGTACTTCAACCTCGTCAAAACTCTTCTTAAGATCTTTTACCTCAATCATCAGCTTAATATTAATTGGGTTAAAATTAATTCCGAAATGATAATGAATACCATGGTCCATACTACGGCCTGCGTACTGGCTCTACCTACTTCCAGTGATCCTCCTTTTACATTATATCCGAAGTAGGAAGGTACTGTAGCAATAATAAAGGCAAACACTGTGGTTTTTACAAATGCATAGTATACAAATAAATTCGGCATATACATCTGGATACCCACTATATAATCATTTTCTGTCCAGTTTCCTGTCAGGATACCTGCCAGATAACCGCCGCCGATACCGAATACAATACTGATGGCAATAAGCAAAGGATTGAAAATGACACAGGCGAAAATTTTTGGCAATATCAGGAAATTCGGAGAGTTTACCCCCATGATGTCCAGTGCGTCGATCTGTTCGGAAACCCTCATGGTTCCTATACTTGATGCAATATAGGATCCTACTTTACCTGCCAGGATGAGACTGATAATCGTCGGTGAAAACTCCAATACCAAAACAGCTTTTGTGGCATATCCCACGAATGAAGGTGGAATAGGAAAAGAAGACGAATCAAAATTATTGAACATCTGGATAGCCACTACGGCTCCCACAAATATAGAAGTGAAGATCACAAGCCCAAAAGAATTGACACCGAGATCATTGATTTCTCTCATGAACAGCTTCCAGAAAACCCTCATTTTCTGGGGCTTCTGCAAGGATTTACCTAGAAGGATAATGTATTCTCCTACTGCTGTAAAAAACTTTTTTAACATGCTGCTAAATTAGACTTTTTTTATTTAATTAAGGTTAGGCCTACGTTGGCACCTGAGGATTATTTAACCTTAGAAGCAAATATGATTCCTCAATTTTAGTCTTCCCCTTTTGTTTAACTTATTTTGCGTTTTTGTCGCCGCCGATCACCAATAAAACGGTCTTTAAAATAATAATAAGATCCAAAACAAAACTCCAGTTTCTCACATAGAATGTGTCTGCAAGTATCCTTTTTTTCATTTCCATCTCCACATCCCCATAATCTCCGCGCAGTCCGCTTACCTGGGCAAGACCGGTGATACCCGGTGATACCATGCTTCTTAAACTGTATCTTCCTATCTTCGGCTTATAAAAATTGTCAACAGCCAGCATATGCGGGCGTGGTCCTACAATTGACATTTCACCTTTCAGGACATTAATAAACTGAGGAAGCTCATCAAGACTGGTTTTCCTAAGGAATTTTCCGATTTTTGTAATCCGGGCATCATTTTCTTCCGTAGTTTTTGTTGCAGATTCATCATTAACGATCATGGTTCTGAATTTAAGACAGGAGAATACTTCTTCATGGAAGCCATATCTCTTCTGAACAAAGAAAACAGGTCCTTTAGACGTTATTTTGATGAGTATTGCAATAATTGGAAACAGCCAGGAACCTATCAAAATCAATATAATGATTGAAAAAGTGATGTCGAAAGTTCTTTTAACCAGGAAATTGGAGTAATAATCCAAAGGGTATTTTGCCTGGCTGAGAATTGGCTGTGTCTGAATGTATCCAAGATCATACAGGAAAAAATCGCTCTGTGTAATACTCGGAATTAAGGAGACATGGACCTTATGGTCTTCAGCCAGTTTGAAGATCTCCGTTTCAAGACTTTCGGTGAAATGGTTTTCTGTAGATAAAAACAGCGTGTGGATTCCGTTTTTTTTCCAAAATTCAACGAGCTCGGTTGGTTTTATATCAGAAGCTTCGTACTCAAATATTTTATATCCGTAATCTTTTCGGTCCTGAAATATATTCTTCAAAATTTCTGTAGAGCCTGTTTCCCCTAAAAACATTACATTTCTATAATTGATCCCGAGTGAGCGGAAATATTTTATAATAAAATAAATAATCGATTTTGCAAGAAAAATAAAGAAAAGAAGATAGAATGAAAGCCAGTAAATATCTGAATTGAAAAATACGTTTTTGCTGACTTTTCCAATAAGCAGAACGCCGAGTATAAAAAACAGAAAATGAATAAGGAGGCGTTCCAGAAACAAAGTATAGGTAAGATTTCTCTGAATATTATAGATTTTTGTCCTGCCGCTTAGCAGCATCCAGAACAAAAAAAGCAATACCAGGGAGAAAATATTCTGGTACCAGGTTTCCTCATGATATCTTAAACTTTCGTTCCTGCTTATGAAAAAGAATATGAAGATAGATGCAATAACCAAAAGGTCAAGCAAAATAATAATCGATTTCAGGTATCTAGAGTATCGAATTCTCTGCATCTATCGGTATTTATAAGAGATACGAAGAGCTAAATTACGTATTTTTTATGGGATATTCAGATATTTATGGGTCTGAACCGAAGCGTGCCATTCCGGGTGGGCTAAAATGAAATCTGTGATTTTCGGATACATCTCATCACGTTTGCTCCATTCGCTCTGCATATACAGTTTGCAGTTTTTGGAAACCTTTGCCGCTTGTTCCTGAGCAAATGAAAAGTCATGCTGATTGAAAATGATTACTTTAAGTTCACTTGCTTTCTCATAGATATCTTCTTTAGGAAGTCCTGTTTTTTTAGGCGAAAGGGTAATCCAGTCGATCTGCCCGCTCAGCGGATAAGCCCCTGAGGTCTCAATATGGATGGTGCATCCCAGTTCTTTTAATTTGGATGTTAAGATATCTAAATTCCACATCAACGGTTCTCCGCCGGTTAAAACAATTGTCTTACAGTGTTTTGCCGCGGTTTCTGCAATTTCCTCTGCATTCATCAACGGATGCAGGTTGGGATCCCAGCTTTCTTTTACATCACACCAGTGGCACCCGACGTCGCAGCCTCCCAATCTGATGAAATAGGATGCTTTTCCGGTATGTGCCCCTTCTCCCTGTAAAGTGTAAAAATGCTCCATTACGGGGAGCATTTTACCTTCTTTTAATAAAATATCTTCTTCTTTGTTCATTGTAAATTAGTCGTTATAGACCGAGGTTTTATAAGCGATGATGGTGTTTTTCATCAACATGGCTCTGGTCATAGGGCCTACTCCTCCAGGTACGGGCGTTATCCAGCTTGCTTTAGCTGCACAGCTGTCAAAATCTACATCACCTGCAAGGTAGTATCCTTTTGGAGAGTCATCATCTACTCTTGTGATACCCACATCCACGATTACTGCACCATCTTTGATCATATCTCCTTTTAAGAAATGAGGATCACCTAATGCGGTAATAACAATGTCTGCTTTTTTTGTATATTCTTCGATGTCTTTTGTGTAAGAGTGTGTTAAAGTCACGGTAGAGTTACCCGGAAAATCTTTTCTTCCCATAAGGATGCTCATAGGTCTTCCTACTATCTTGCTTCTTCCGATAATGACACAGTCTTTTCCTTTAGTTTCAATATTATATCTTTCCAGCAGGGTCAGGATCCCGAATGGAGTAGCCGGAAGGAAAGTGTCCATTTCCAAAGCCATTTTTCCGAAATTTTCAGGATGGAAACCGTCTACATCTTTTCTTGGATCAATCGCCAGAATAATTTTTTCCTGATCGATCTGGTCCGGTAAAGGAAGCTGTACGATGAAACCATCTACCTCTTTGGATTTATTTAATTCATCAATTTTCTCCAGCAATTCAGACTCTGAAACGGTGCTTGGGAACTTTAAAAGAGAAGAGCGGAATCCTACTTCCTCACAGTCTTTTACTTTACTGTTTACATAGGCTTTGCTTGCCCCGTTATTGCCTACCAGAATGGCCACCAGATGTGGTGCTCTCCTTTTACTTTCAAGGATCTTTTCCACTTCAACCTTGATTTCTGCCTTTATTTCTTTGGATACTTTAAGTCCGTCAAGAATTTCTGCCATTTTTACTTTTTTTACTTTTATTTAGATTTTATTGAATACAACAATATCCTGGAATTCATCGGCACTTTCCTTTTCTACATTGGTTCTCCAGAATCCTTCTTTTATCGTGGTTACTTTTAATCCTGCTTCTGCTGCCATCTCATTCAGCAGGGGAATGCTTACTGCAATATTGGCGGCAGTCACTTTATTATCCATAAGCCTGTAGCCTTCATACTGATGCGGAAACGGCATTGTGCCGAATTCTTTTTTAGTTTCATCATACAGAAAGAATGTGGCCAGACATTGTCCGTTGTTTTTCAGCACCCTGCTGATTTCGTTAAGGTATCTCTTGATCTCAGGAATCTGCATATGCGTGAAAACTGAGAACAGGAATGCTTTGTCAAATTCTGCATCATCGTAAGGAAATGTAAAATGCTCTGCTTTTTGGGTGAAAGTATTATACAGGTCATTATAAATCGGGGTAAACTTGAATTTAAAATTCGGATATTTTTTACCGATTTGTTTATTACACCAGTTGATTCCTTTTTCTACAGCATCAAAACCGTCGTATGTCCCTTTGTCAATGATTCCGGTAAGGGCTACTGCCGTTCTTCCGATACCGCATCCCACATCCAGAACATGATCTGTATTTTGTAAGCCTATATATTTTTTAAGCGCATTTACCTGGCGGATTCCGTGAGGAATAAAATCGCTGCCGCCTACATAAATGTCTCCTTTTTTAGGTTCATTTTTAGATCTTTTCCCGGTAAACCCATTGTAGAGATCTATCGGAAAATAATAGACCTTTCTCCCCAAGAGCCTGAGGCCGGGAGGAAGTTTATAATAATATGACCGTAATGCAGACATCTGCTACTTGTTTCCTTTGTAATAATTGATCAATCCATTCGTAGAACTGTCATGAGAACTGATTGCTCCATTGTTTTCAAGCTCAGGAAGGATCTTATTGGCTAAAACTTTTCCTAATTCCACCCCGAACTGATCGAAGCTGAAAATATTCCAGATCACACCCTGAACAAAAATTTTATGTTCGTACATGGCAATCAACTGTCCTAGTGAAAAAGGAGTTAATTCATTGAATAATATTGAGTTAGTCGGTGTATTTCCGTGGAAGACCTTGTAGTTTAATAACTTGTCAATTTCTTCATCGGATTTCCCTGCACTTCTTAGTTCTTCCTCTACTTCCTCTTCGGATTTTCCGAAAGCAAGTGCTTCAGTCTGTGCGAAGAAATTAGCTAAAAGTTTCGGCTGATGATCGGAAACTGCATTGCTGCTTTTCACATAAGCGATAAAATCTGCAGGAATAAGCTCAGTTCCCTGGTGAATAAGCTGATAGAAGGCGTGCTGGCCGTTTGTTCCGGGTTCGCCCCAGATAATAGGCCCGGTTTCATATTCTACAAATTCTCCGTTTCTATCTACACATTTTCCGTTACTTTCCATATCTCCCTGCTGAAGATAAGCCGCAAATCTGTCCAGGTATTGTGAATACGGAAGAATTGCGTAGCTTGTCGCCGCATAAAAATTACGGTACCAGATACCTAAAAGTCCCATTAAAACCGGCACGTTTTCAGAGAAGTCTGCAGTCTGGAAATGCTGATCCATATCATAAGCTCCTTTTAAAAGCTGCTCAAAATTGTCATAGCCTACTGCCAGAACAATGCTCAGGCCGATAGCGCTCCAGAGAGAATATCTTCCGCCTACCCAGTCCCAGAATTCGAAGATGTTTTCTTCTGCAATTCCGAATGCTTTAACTGCCTCAACGTTAGTGGATAAAGCCACAAAATGCTTGGCAACGTCTTCTTCTTTTCCTGCTTTCAGGAACCAGTCTTTTGCAGAATTGGCATTCGTCATTGTTTCCTGAGTGGTAAAAGTCTTGGAAGCAATAATGAACAATGTGGTTTCAGGATTCAGGGTTTTAACAGTTTCGGCAATATGATTCCCATCAACATTGGAAACGAAATGTACGTTTAATCTTGTTTTAAAATGCTTTAAAGCTGAACAAACCATCACAGGGCCAAGATCTGAACCTCCGATCCCGATATTCACAACATCAGTAATTTCTTTTCCGCTGAAACCTTTGTGCTCCCCTGAAATAATTTTCTCAGAGAACGTTTTCATGTGGTCAAGAACTCTTTTGATCTGAGGCTTGATATTTTCACCGTCTACGATGATTTCTTTATCCGAGAAATCCCTTAACGCTGTATGCAGAACTGCTCTTCCCTCTGTTTCATTGATCTTATCACCAGAAAACATCTTGGAAATAGCATCTTTCAGCTGGCATTCATTCGCCAGTTGCAGCAGAAGTTCCTTTGTTCTTGAATCGATCAGGTTTTTAGAATAATCAAAAAGGAAGTTGTCTTTCTGTAGAGAAAATTCTTTAAAACGGTCGGGATTGTATTGGAAAAGGCTTCTCAAATCAAAGTCATTTCCTGCAAAATGTTCATCAAGAGCTTTCCAGCTGGTAGTTTGTATAGGATTTATTTTTGATAGCATATTTTAGAAATTATATAGGTTCAGGAAACAAAAGGCAGAATCAATGTTTAAAATCCATATCATTTTATTTCTGATGTGCAAATTTAAGGAAAAATAAAACCTCAGATAAATTTGAGCGTGATAAATAACAATTTTTTAAAAGGAAACTCCAGAACAGGTCTGAGGTTTCATGGTTATTGTTTGTAAAGATGGATCAGAAAAATTATTCATCCGTTTCGTTAAGTATATTTTCCAGATGTTTAGCATGACGTCCGTATAAATATTTAGTCCATACGACAATGCTGGCTACAATCACCACCGTCCCAAAAAGCACAATTATGATAAGTGCCTGCTGATAAGCGTCTGCAAAACTTCCCAGAGATATTTCTTTTTTCTGGAATGTATTATAAAATACCAGTCCTAATGTGATCATAAAGTGGGGGAGAAGCAGGAATCCGAAAGACTGGTATCTTTCCATATTCAACTTCAGTTCATGATATATTTTCCAGAGGCTGTTTTTTGTATTTCCGGTATAGAGCTCAGTCTGTTTATAAAATTTATAGAATCCGTAGAGGTAGTAAGAGGATATGACAACCAGCATGGCATAAGACGTATAATAAATAACGTATTGAGAAGGTGGAAAATCCAGCAGCTGTGGAAAAAATGCGAACAGAATGACGGAAATAATCTGAAATGGAAATTCTGCTTTCATGCTTTTCTGGATTTTTTCGATAGGATGCTTGCTTTTCTTTAGCTGTTCTATGGTGTTGGGAATATGGACATTTTCACTGTCTTCATTATTCCACTGTTCTTTTAACTGATCAAAATTCATAGCCTGATTTTTTTATGATTTGCTGTATTTTTTCTTTGGTTCTGTTGAGTTTTACACGGGCATTACCTTCGCTTAGTCCCAGGTTATCTCCGATTTCTTTGTGAGACATTCCTTCCATGAAATAGAATATGATGGCCTTTTCAAGCGCTTTAAGTTCCTGAACTGCGGTGTAAAAAACTTCCAGCTGACGGTCTTTTGAAGGATTGTAATCTTCATTCTGAACTTCAAAATGAGGTGGGACGTCCGTGTGGTTGTTAGCCCGCTGTTTTTCCTTTTTTAAATAAGTAATGGCGGTATTAATCGCGACACGGTACATCCACGTAGAAAACTCACTGTTGCCTTTGAAGTTCTGGTAAGATTTCCAGAGCTGGATAAGAATTTCCTGCTGGAGGTCTTCCCGGTCTTCCAAAGAGTCAGCATAGATCCGGGAGGCTTTGTATAAAATGCCTTTGTGTTGATTGACGAGCTTTAAAAAAGCGGTTTCAGTCTGACTGCTCACAATAATTTCATGGTTTGATTATACGTTACAGGCTTAATACCGGTTGCACAGTATATCCTTTGGATCTTAAAAGTTTGATGATTCCGTTTTCACCCATAAGATGAGCACTTCCTACTGCAAAGAAAGAACTTTCTTTTTTCATTATTTCAGGCATTTTTTCTGCCCAGTTTTTATTTCTGTCCGTCAGCATGGCTTTTTCCTGTTCGGCATTCATTATTTTATCATTTTTGAAGGAAGTGTAAACAGTCTGTACATCTTCTTTTTTAAAGGCGGTAACCATTTCCTTAAATAGAATCCCATATTCTTTTCCCATTTTCAATTGTCCTATCACTGCTCTCAGATCATAGGCCTTATTAATAGATGCCATCTGGTCTTGCACCTTTTCAAGCCCATATACTTTCTTCTTGTTTTTTAGGGCATTCTGGAGCAGTTCTATTTCATATGATTTTATTTCAGTTTGAGGACATGGCAAAGCTTTCAGGGCAATAAGAGCATATAGACCTTGTGAACTGGAATTATCCATCTTTTTTAAATCCGTTCCGTAGTCAGCAAGGATTTTATCCAGCTCTTTCTCTTCTTCAGGACTAAGCTGATCTGATAATTTTTTATCAGTCTGATACATTTTCTGCATGGCTGTTATTTCAGCCGGATCCGTATAATTGATTTCCATTACAAAATTTTCAGATCTTTCAAGAGCTTTCATTACTTTCGGTTTAATCTCAAAATCCTGGCTGCACATGACATGAAATGTTCCTGCAATGTAAGAAGGTTTTGTGAGTCCATTCCCTGAAACTTCCCAGACTGTACTGTTTTCTGTTTTCATGTTCTGTGCATTTGCCGTCATAAAGGTTGCCGATAATAATGCTGCGAACCCAAGTTTTACTAAATTTTTCATATGATTAAGTTTTAATTTTTTTATTCTTTAAACAGTAGGTATGGGCAGTATAATGATCGTTACAGTTTTTTTTGGAAAAAATAAAAACCTCCCGGAAAAGGAGGTCTGTAAAATCTAAAATTATGATGATAACCAGCTGGTTAGGAATTTTTTTGCTATTCTGAAATTTTTGTCTGTTCCGGTTTTGCCGGTTTTCTTTTTCTCAAAAAGTAGACAACTGCACCCAGTATTAATAAGAGTGGCCATATGGTGATAAGCCCCACTGCGATCTTTTGAATCAGGTAGAATCCTTCTACAAAAGCATTTTTAGCATCATAAATAAAATTGAACTTGTATTTATTATCAATATTTTTGGTATTGGTTACCGCAATCTCTGCAATACGGAGCTTAGGTTCATTGATGTAAATATCTACCGTGCTGTATTTAATATTGTCGGTAGTATCCATATTGGCAAGCTGCCGCAGGTTTCCTTCCGCCATATTATCATTGTCAAGCTTTACTTTGTCTTTATTCGTTTTCAGTTGTTCAATGTTTTCACCTGTCTTTTTAATTCTTTTACCTTCCATTTCTGCATATCTGATGTTGGCTGTTACATCTTCAGCATTGATAATTCTGGAATTAAGGAACAGCTTTTTATCATTAATAATCAAAAGGAGCTCACCTAGTTTTTCTGTAGGGACACGTACCTGCATAGTATTTTCCGTCTGATACTTTTTTATCAGCATGGCATCGTCACTGGAAGTGTTATAAGTATCCTCGGACATTATATTGCTGTGAAGATTGCTGTGGGTAACAAATCCTCCAAGGTCCTGAACCGATTTTTCAATTGAAATTGTTGCTTCATATACATCTTTTACTTCCATATTTACCTCTGCCGTTTTGATGAACCGTTTATCTTTAACAGTCATGGTTGCTGCAGATGAAACACTGTCTGATATAGCTACAGCTGCAGAATCCGCTACGGCATAGTCTGCACTTTCGTCAGAAGACACTTCTCCTTTTTTACATGAATAAATGCCTAATAAAAGTACTGCCGATAATGATAGTTTAATGTAAGTCGTTTTCATAGCATTGATTTTTGTGGGTTTTCTTAGGTCAAAGTTCAGCAAGGATCCTTTGTAATATTTGAAAATCCGGCGTAAAAAGTTTGTAAAGAAATATTTCTATTTTAACAATTTGGAAATGAGTGTTTTGTAAAATAAATAGAAAGAGAGTAGTTTGTTTTCGGAGCAGTTTTTGCTTAACTTTTACAAATCAATCCCACAAAACATTAGTATGTCAAATCCCTTTTCCAAAATAAGAAACGCGATAGAATTATTCAGATCCATAGATTTTGACCAGCTGAGTGCTATTTCTCAAAAAGTTGATCTCCCGAAGCTGATGCAGAATTTCTCCAAACTGGATGATAAACAGCTGAACGGAATGATGAAAATGCTCGATCCCAATAAGAAAAAGAAAGAGCTTCCGCCAATTGATGGTGACTTCTATGATATTTACCACACACTGACTCCTGAGCAGCGTGAAATTCAGCTTAAAGTAAGAGCATTCATGGAAAAAGAAGTGAAGCCTCTGGTAAATCATTATTGGCTGAGAGACGAATTTCCTTTTGAGCTCATTCCGAAGTTTCAAAAACTGGATATCTGTGGTGTCACTTATGAAGGATACGGCTGCCCGGGAATGCCTTTTCTGATGGAAGGAGTCATTGCTATGGAAATGGCAAGAATTGATGCCTCTATTGCTACATTCTTTGGGGTACAGTCCGGACTAGCCATGGGATCTATTTATATCTGCGGATCAGAAGAGCAGAAACAAAAGTGGCTTCCACAGATGCAGAAATTCGAAAAAATAGGAGCTTTTGGTCTTACAGAACCGGAAGTGGGTTCCGGAGCAGCAGGCGGTCTTACCGTTACCTGCAAAAAAACGGAGGAAGGCTGGATCCTTAATGGCCAGAAAAAGTGGATCGGGAATGCAACATTTGCAGATCTGATCATCATCTGGGCAAGAGATCTGGACAGCGGTGAAGTGAAAGGTTTCATTGTTGAAAAAGACAATCCGGGCTATTCCGTAGAAAAAATTAAAGGAAAAATGGCATTAAGGATCGTTCAAAACGGACTGATCACTTTAAAAGACTGTGTAGTGACCGAGGAAAACCGTTTGCAGAAAGCAGATTCATTTAAAGATACCGGAAAAGTTCTGCGTATGACCCGTGCGGGGGTGGCATGGATGGCTACAGGCTGTGCAAGGGGTGCTTACGAAAGTGCATTACAGTATACCAGAACCAGAGAACAGTTTGGGAAACCTATTGCTTCATTTCAGATGATCCAGGGGCATCTTGTGGAAATGCTTTCTAATCTTACTGCTATGCAGACCATGGTCTTCCGGCTTTCGGAGATGCAGGATGAAGGGATTTTAAAAGACGAACATGCGTCACTGGCCAAAGTTTTCTGTACTTTGAGAACTAGGGATATTGTTTCCAGAGCGAGAGAAGTGATGGGCGGAAACGGTATTCTTCTTGAATACGACGTGGCAAGGTTCGTGGCAGATGCCGAGGCCATTTATTCTTACGAAGGAACTAAAGAGATCAATTCATTGATTGTGGGAAGATCAATTACAGGATTCAGCGCCTTTGTATAAATCCTTATGTGAATGGTGAATAATCAGCTAATTGGCTATTCACCATTCATAATAACTTCCTAACTAATCAAAGCTTTATATTTCTCCCTGTTGTCAATAATCATCCAAAGATTAATCAGGAACAGGACTCCTGCGATAGACATTCCCATGGTGGATTTGTCTATTGTGAACACGTGAACCACAATTCCCACCATTACAGGTAAAATGACAATGGCTCCTAATGCTCTTGTTTTTGGAAAAATGAATAATAACCCGCCAATAATTTCTACAATTCCCACCAGAGGCATCAGCCAGTGAATTTCTCCAAATGCTGCAAAAAGTTTCATTTGCTCAGGCGTTGGCTTTTCCATTGGCATATAATTAAAGAATTTGTTTAATCCGGCATTGATAAACATGAGCCCGAAAAGAAGGACAAAGATAAATTTTACGATTTTCATGATTGATGATTTTATATCAAATGTAAAACAAAAATGGTATTCGTGCGTCTATTTTTTATAAAATTTGTTAATGTTATAAATTTATCCCCATGTTTGGAATAATTTCTGATTTCATTTAATATATTTGCTCTACAAATCAAACTAAACAATCGTATTATGTTGAAAAATCTTCAAAAATTAAATCGTGAGAATTTAAAGAAAGTTCATGGCGGAGGAAGGTCTCCTATCTGTGATATAGGACCGGAAGGCTGTCCGTGTATAATTCCTCCCGGAGATCCTTGTTTAGGAGGTCCGGGTGGTGGCGGTGGCGGTGAGGACTTGGGATACTGTCCTGACAGCCATACCTATATCCCGTGTAACCAGACTTGTCCTGACGGGAGGGACCCATTCTGTGCGCTATAAAATCAACTATAGAGGCTGTCTCAATTGAGGCAGCTTTTTTATTAGTCATAACAGACACTCAGTAATAAGCATTATAATTCATTACTCATTACTCATTACTCATTACTCATTACCCATTGCTCATTGTTAACGGTCAGTCCATTTCCTTCAGTGTAATATTCTTAGAAATCTTGTAGCTCTTTTTCTTTTTATGAGGCTTTTCTTCCTCTCCGAGCAGTTTGCCCCATGGTTTTAAGCCATCTACTCTTTCAAAAATAATTTTAATGATTGCAATAGCCGGAATACAGAGAAACATTCCTGCGATTCCCCAAAGATGCTCACCTAAAATAATTCCAATGAAAGAAAACAGAGCGTTGATCTTCACTTTTGAACCAACGACGAACGGAAGTACAATATTTCCGTCGATGATATGTATGGCAATATATCCGATGGCTACGTAAACACAGCTGGAAGGAGTGCCGGTTGCAAAGGCAATAAAACATGATATTAAGAGAGAAATACATATTCCCAGGTAAGGAATTACATTTAATAAGCCCGTCAGAATTGCCAGAAGTATGGCATACTTTATTCCTAAAACAGTAAGAAGGATGGTGCAGAGAACAGAAACAATCAAAACCTGCAGACAAAGCCCGAAAATATATTTTTTCGTCATAACTCTGATCTCGTTAACGACTTCCTGTACACTCGCTTTATGCTTTTCGTTAAAAACGGTTACAATGAAATTATTAAGAACCCTTCTGTAATTTAAAATAAAAATAAAGAACAGAGTGAAAAATACAATAAAGCCGAAACCGCTTGAAAATATCCCAAAAGTAAAACCAAGAATCACTCCCGAAGAAGAAAGCAGTTTATCTAACCCCTGATTAATATAGTCCAGCTGCTCATTTATCTTTACATTGAATGTTTTTGAGATCCAGTGCTGCAGATTACTGAAAACAGTCGTCACCTGATCCCTTAGGTGAGGAAGGTCCTTACTGAAATCAGAAAGCTGTGATCCGAAAAAATAAATAAGGCCGGATAAAATCGCAAGCATGATAAAAACCGAAGTCATTGTTGAGATGGATCTTGGAAATCTTAACCTTTTTTCCATAAATGTGGCAGCCGGAAGAAAGAGCATAGCCATTAAAAAAGCTAAGAAAAAAGGGGCTAATATGCTTTGTCCCAACGCTAACAGGTAGCCCAGGCCAATGATGGAAATAACGACAAGTGTAAGATTAACAAGAAAAGGGAGTCGAAGAAAATTCATAATTTTTCAAATCTGTTGCATAAAAATAAGAAAACCCATCTAATTATGGGATTCTTTTCGTTTAATTAACATAATTCTTTTTTTAGTCGAAGGTGCTTGATAATGTCGTGTGGTATGTCTTTCTTTAAATGCAACTGGCTATTTTATTAATACCAAAGATTTTCTGTTTTAGAATCTCATACAGATTTCTCAGATGGCACAGGCTTACTTATTCTGCTAAAAAAAATCGTAGATTTTACAAAGCTTAAGTGTTCTTCCTGTTTGCAATGTATATAACTTAAAATTAATTAAGTGTTAAAGAAACTTTTAAATTTTTTACGCTTAAATTAAAAAACGCGCCCCCAAATAAAATCTGAGACGCGTTTCCTTATTGAGAGTTGATATGTTCTGAATTATTTTTCGATCGCAAGGTCGACTACTTCCTCCATTCTGTTCACATAATGTACAGTCAGGTTTTTCAGGTAATCTTTTTTGATCTCTTCCACATCTTTTCTGTTGGCTTCACAAAGAATTACCTCTTTTATTCCTGCTCTCGTTGCTGCAAGAAGCTTTTCTTTGATTCCTCCTACAGGAAGTACTTTTCCTCTTAACGTAATTTCACCGGTCATCGCAAGATGAGGTTTTACTTTCTTGTTTTTAAATGAAGAAACCATGGAGGTCAGCATGGCAATACCTGCAGAGGGTCCGTCTTTTGGTGTTGCCCCTTCCGGAACGTGAACGTGGATGTTTTTTTTATCCAGCTCTTCCTGCGCTATTCCGAGTTCGTCATGTTTGGCTTTGATATATTCCAGGGCAATGGTTGCAGATTCTTTCATCACAGTACCTAAGTTTCCGGTCATGGTAAGACTTCCTTTTCCGTTGCTTAAAATACTTTCAATGTATAAAATATCTCCACCTACACTTGTCCATGCCAAGCCGGTTACCACACCGGGTACACCGGTAATTTCAGACAGACTTTTCGGCCTTGGAACGCCTAGAATTTCATCTATTTTTTCAATGGTGATCTTTGGATCGTATTCTTTCATCAGGGCAGTCTGAAGGGCAACCCATCTTGCAATGGATGCAATTCTTTTTTCCAGAGTTCTTACACCACTTTCTGAAGTATGTGCTTCAATAATATGTTTAAGTTCAGGATTTCCAAGTTTGAATGATTTTCCATCCAAACCGTTTTCTTCCTGCTGTTTTTTGATCAAATGTCTCTTCGCAATCTCTGTTTTCTCCTCCATTGTATAGCCCGCAATCTGAATGATCTCGGTTCTGTCTAACAGCGGAGTCTGAATGGTGGAAAGTGAGTTGGCAGTAGCAATAAACATGACTTTAGACAAATCGTAGCCCATTTCCAGGAAATTGTCATAGAAAGATTTATTCTGTTCAGGGTCAAGAACTTCCAGAAGAGCAGAGCTTGGGTCACCGTGAAGTCCCTGAGCTATTTTATCAATTTCATCAAGAACAATGACCGGGTTAGAAGTGCCTGCTTTTTTGATAGACTGCAGAATTCTTCCTGCCATAGCTCCGATATATGTTTTTCTGTGTCCACGGATCTCACTTTCATCGTGAAGTCCCCCCAGAGATAATCTTACATATTTTCTTCCCAAAGCATCAGCAACCGATTTTCCTAAAGACGTTTTTCCTACTCCCGGAGGTCCTACAAGTAAAAGAATAGGGGATTTCATATTGTTTTTCAGCTTTAAAACAGCCATGTGCTCCAAAATTCTTTTCTTAATATCTTCAAGTCCGAAATGAGCCTTGTCTAAAGTTTTTTCCGCTTTTGCAATATCGAAAACATCCTTTGTATAGGTTTCCCACGGAAGATCAGTGAAAAAGTCCAGATAATTTCTCTGAACATTATAATCCGGAGAATTCGGGTTCTGGCGCTGCAGTCTGCTGATCTCCTTCTGGAAATGTTCCTCCACTTCCTGGTTCCACTTTTTTCTTCTTGCTTTATTAATGAGGTCTTCCACATCACTTTCCGGCCCGCCGCCCAGCTCATCCTGAATAGTTCTGATCTGCTGATTCAGAAAATATTCTCGCTGCTGCTTGTCAAGATCCTTTGATGTTTTCTGATGGATCTGGTTTCTTAATTCCAGTTTTCTGAAATCCTCATGCATCATTTCATAGCACTTGTTGGCCCTTTCCATAAGGCTTTTTTCTTCAAGCAGCTTTTGTTTTTCTATAGAAGGAAAGCTTGCATTGGTACAGATGAAATTCAGAAGATCATCATTATTGTTGATGTTCTTGATGGCGAAATTAGCCGCATTCGGAATGTTGGGATCCAGTTCAATGATTTTTAAGGCCAGATCTTTGATATTTTCCAGTAAAGCCTCATATTCTTCCTTATTTTTCGGACGGGAATCTTTCAGTTTTGTGATTTCTGCTTTGAAATAAGGTTGGTTTTGTACGATCTTCTTTATTTTAAATCTGTGAAAACCTTTAGTTATAGCTGTAATATTGCCTTCAGGAAGTTTTATGATCTTAATGATCTTCGCCAGTGTACCGGTCTGGTACATATCCCTTTCGGCAGGCTGCTCCAGATCTGAGTTTTTTTGGCTTACGATTCCAATGAACTCACCATTTTTCTGTGCTTCTTCAAGAAGCTGTATCGATGTTTTTCTTCCGGCAGTAATAGGAATTACCACATTCGGAAACATGACCATATTTCTTACGGGAAGTATAGGGAATATTCTCTGCTCGGAATTCTTGTCAGTTTCCGAAAAGTCTGAAAGATTGATCTCTTCTGCTACAATGTCAAACCCATCGCTGATCATTTCCTCTAAACTAATATCTTCAAATTCTGTCATAGTTAATCAAATGACAAATTGTCATCTTCGTTTTAAATCGTTAAAATGATATTTTACAAAATGCGCTGAAAACGTGCAGCGTATTATAGTTCTCTAAATTGCACAATACCTATGCCATTTGTTTTTTGCTAAAAAATATGGTCAAAATTTCCTTTTTTTAATAATCTTTCATTTTAAAAATTAAAATAAAGGAGTTCTGCTTCTCTAATTTCTTAAAAATGTGTATTTTCGCAAACTGATAAAAAACTATAATATATAAAATGGCAATTTTAGGACAGATTAGGAGTAAGCCTTGGCTTTTGATGGGAGTGATCGCATTGGCGCTTTTAGCGTTTCTGGTAAACCCCGACAGCATCGACAAGGTTTTTGGAAAAAATCCTGATGTTTTAGGAAAAGTAAACGGTGAGAAAGTCACCCGCGAAGAGTTCAATGATCAGCTTTTCGTACTGCAGCAGCAGGCTGAGCAACAGGGCCGTCCAAAAACGGGACTTGAAGAACAGGCCTGGCAGTTACTTGTACAATCTAAACTTATCAAGCAGCAGTTTGAGAAATTGGGCTTTGAAATGACTGATGATTATTTCTGGAATCAAATCCAGTACGATCAGATGTTCGCTCAAAATCAACAGTTCTTTGATGAGAAAGGTAATTTTAAAACTCAAGAGCTTAAAAAAGAGATTGAAACATTAAAAAACACCAATCCTGACGGCTACAACCAGTGGCTGAAAACCAGAAAAACTGTGGAATACAGATTGATGGCAAGACAGGTGTTTACTAATATTTCTGCAGGGATCACTACTGGTAAAAAAGAAGCTGAAGAGATGATGAAGCAGAGAGATCAGCTGGCTGACATCGATTTTGTAAAGATCGACTATGCTGCTTACCTTCAGAAAACAAAAATCAACGTTACTACGGCAGACCTTGAAAACTATATCAAGCAACACCCGGTAATGTTTAAAGCTGAACCTAGCAGAAACATCGGAATTGTTTATTTCCCGTCTAAACCTAGCCCGGCAGATGATGCAGCGGCTCAAAAGGAAATCAATAAACTTTTCTCAGGAGGTACGGATGCTAGCGGAGGAACAGAGAACTTCCAGAATACAAAGAACGACTCAATGTTCGTAATGGCTAATTCTGATATGCCTTTCAATAATCAGTATGCAGCACCCACGCAATTGCCTCAGGCTATCCAGGGGCAAATTACAACAGCTGCTATCGGACAGACTTTCGGGCCTTACAAAGAGCAGAATTTCTATGTAGTTTCAAAGCTTCTGGATAAAAAGACTTCTGATTCTACATTGTCAAGACATATCCTTATCGCTTTCAAGGGAAGTCCTGCAGGAGAAGGGGTAACAAGATCTAAAGAGCAGGCTAAGAAATTGGCAGACTCTATCGGAGCTATTGTGAAAGCAACACCTGCAAAATTTACAGAGTTTATCAAAATGTCTAACGACCCGAGCTCTGCAGCACAGGGAGGAAGCCTAGGATGGACTACCCCGGAAACTCCTTTTGTTCCGGAGTTCCTTACTTATTTGGCTAATAATCCTAAAGGTGCTACAGGTGTTGTAGAAACACAGTTCGGATATCATATCATCAATATTGAAGATAAAAAAGCAGGGGCAATGAGCTATAAAGTAGCTAACCTTGTAAAAGAAGTGAAGCCTTCAGATGCTACAGAAGCTGAATCTGATAAAAAAGCAAGAAGATTTATTCAGCAGGTTCAGGGGAAATCTTTCAACGATTTCGTGAATATTGCTAAAAAAGGAAACTATCAGTTTTCCAACCCAAAATCAGCCAAAAGATTTGACGGGCAGCTTCAGGGACTTGGTACAGATAAAGACGGAGAAATCTTAGCTTGGGCTTTCGATAAGAAAAGATCTAAAGGAGATACAGAATTCTTTACTGTAGAAGGTACAGGAGATAAAATCGTAGTATATCTTAACGGAAAACAGGAGGCAGGTCTTGCAGATCCTGAATCTGTAAGAGATCAGATTGAAGTGATCGTTAAAAATAAATTGGCGGCTAAACAGATCTCTGATAAAATTACCGGTGCTAAGGCTACAGGTTTAGATCAGATTGCAAAACTGTTTGGTTCAACTAAACAAGCAGCTCAGGTTAATATGCTTAACCCTTCAGTAGCTGGTGCTATGGAGCCTAAAGTTGCAGGTGCAGCTTTTGGTGTTGCGAAAGGTAAACTTTCTAACCCTATTGAAGGTGGAACGGGAGTTTATGTATTGATCAAGAAATCAGAAACAGTAAACAAGCAGCCGGGTGACCTTAAGCAGTTTACAGAATCTATTACCCAGAGAAGTGCAAGCATGTTCGGACAGGCCTGGATGAAGAGTCTTCAGGATAATGCAGATATCGAAGATTACAGAATCGAAATCTGGAACAAGCTGGGAAATCAGCAACAGTAAGAAATTAATTTTTACAGATATAAAAGCGGCAGAATTTTCTGCCGCTTTTTTGTATTTAACGCAGAACAATAAAGAAAAAGATTAATTTAAAATGTGTTATATTTGCTCATTAGAAAAAATTTAGCAAGTGAAGTTCAGTAAAGAATTAAAAGCTGGTGTGATTGCACTTTTAGCTATTGTAGGCTTTGTGTTGTTGTTTCAATTTATGAAAGGCAGAAGCCTTTTTACTACCGATAATATATTTTACGCAAAATACGATAATGTGGAAGGGCTGGCACAGTCATCCGCGGTTTCCATTAATGGTCTGAAAGTAGGTCAGGTCGATAAGATCATTCCTAGAACGGCAAAAGATGGAAAGATCAGTTTTGTCGTAAAAATTACGGTGGATGACAAGTTCGAGTTTTCCAAAAATTCAACTCTTGAAATCTTTGAACCAGGGCTGATGTCAGGAAAAGAAATGAGAGTGAATCTTATGTACGGAGGACAGACTGCAAAAGACGGAGATACATTACAGGGTACTTTCAAGCTGGGAACTTTGGGAAGTCTTTCTTCTCAGGTAGGTCCTGTTAAAGATCAGTTACAGACTGTTCTGCATAGGGTAGACTCTTTGATGGCGAATGCAAACCAGGTGGTCAATGCGCAAAACAGAGAAGAGATCAGAGCCCTGCTTACCAATCTTAATAAGACGGTAGGTGCTTTACAAACTACAGCAGGAAGTGTAAATACCCTTGTAGGAAACAATGATCCTAAACTTCAGAAAGTACTGGATGACGCAAGCCTTACCATGCAGAGTGGGAAGGTGACATTAGATAAATACGGTAACCTTGCAGAAAGCATTGATACTAAAAAACTGAATGCAACAATTGCCAGTTTAGATGCTACCGTAGGAAAACTGAATCAGGTAATAGCAGGAGTCGACAACGGACAGGGAAGCTTAGGAAAGCTAATGAAGGATGAGCAGCTGTACAACAATCTGAACTCTGCCTCTACTAACCTGAATTCATTGATTGAAGACATGAAAGCAAACCCTAAGAGATACATCAATTTCTCGGTTTTCGGTAAGAATAATAAAGACTAATCACCTTATGCACATAGAGAATATTATTTTTCTGATCTTATTAGTTGCAGGATTCGGGCTGTTTGCGAAAAGCCTGCAAAAGATTTACAGAAATATCAGGTTAGGAAGAGAAATCAACAGAAGCGACAGGAAAGCCGAGCGCTGGGAAACCATGGCCCGAGTGGCAATGGGGCAGAGCAAAATGGTAAAACGTCCTGTAGCAGGTATTCTCCACCTTTTTGTATATGTTGGATTTGTTATTATCAATATTGAATTGATAGAAATTATTGTTGACGGAATCTTTGGAACTCACCGGTTCTTGGCTTCCATTTTTGGAGATAGTTTCTACAACTTCTTTACGGCAACATTAGAAATACTGGCTCTTTTAGTTATCATTGGAGTCGTTGTTTTCTTTATCAGAAGAAATTTCTATGGTGTTAAAAGGCTTAATATGAAAGAGCTTTTTGGCTGGCCTAAAAACGATGCCAACTGGATTCTGATCATAGAATTCGCTTTAATGGTAGCCTTCTTCAGCATGAATGCTTCAGAATCTGTTTTACAGGCGAGAAATGCAGAAGGTTTTCATCATATAGGTTCTTTCCCCATCAGTCAGATGCTTTTTGTACCAATCCTGGAAGTATTTAGCTTTGACAATGGTTTCTTGGTTTTTGTTGAAAGAAGTGCATGGTGGTTCCACTTTGTGGGGATTCTTTTCTTCATGAATTATCTTTATTATTCAAAACATCTTCATATCATTTTAGCGTTCCCAAGCACATGGTTTGCAAACCTTGATAAAAAAGGGAAATTTAATAATCTTGATTCCGTAACCAAAGAAATCAAGCTGATGATGGATCCTAACGCAGATCCTTATGCTGCACCAGTAGAAGGAGAAACAGCAGATGCTCCGTCTAAATTTGGAGCAGAAGATATATTTGATCTTGACCAGGTACAATTGCTTAATGCATACTCCTGTACAGAGTGCGGAAGATGTACCTCTGTATGTCCTGCCAATATCACAGGTAAAAAACTTTCTCCGAGACTGATCCTGATGAAAACAAGAGACAGACTGGAAGAGGTAGGCAGAAATATAGATAAAAACGGGAAATTCGAAGACGACGGCAAGAAGCTTCTGAATGATTATATTACCAAAGAAGAACTTTGGGCGTGTACTACTTGTAACGCCTGTACAGAAGCATGTCCGGTGTTGCTGGATCCGCTTTCTATTATTTTCGAAATGAGAAGATTCCTTGTTATGGAGCAGTCTGCTGCACCTCAGGAGCTGAATCTGATGATGACGAATGTAGAAAACAATGCCGCTCCTTGGCAGTATAACCAGGCAGACCGTCTGAACTGGGCTAATGACTAAACTCTGAAAAGATGAAAAAACTATTCTTTGTCTTTGTCATTCTGCTTTCAGGTCTTACGCTGGCTCAGAATGCTGATCAGAAAAAAATCCTTGAAGATTCACAGTCATTCATGTCCATGTTTCAAAAAAGAAACTATGACGGAATGCTGGATCTTACACACCCCGGCATTTTTGAAAAAGTAGACAGGCAGACGATGACCAAAACTTTCAAAATGCTGCTTGAAGGGAACGATGAATTCAAAATAGAGATTCTGGATCCCAATAAAAATACTTTTAGCGTCTCTGATATTTTCACCACAAAGGAAAATACAAAATATGCTTTCACGACCTATCCGATGAAGATGAAAATGACTTTTCTGAAAGAGAAGTTTGATGAAAGTAAAAAGAAAACTGTGATCAGCATGATGGCAGTTCAGGGAATGGATGCCCAATTCATAGATGACAGCTCACTGGAAATGAGTAAGCAGGCCATGATCATCGCACTGAATGACAAGATTACAGGAAATACATGGAAATATCTGAACTATGATGAAGCCAATCCGCTGTATGTATCTGTAGTTCCGGTAGAAGTAATGAAAAAGGCAAAGGAATACTACGCTGATTTATTAATTAAACAAAAAGAAAATGCAAATTAAAACAATGGCAGAATATGCTGCCGAAGGAAAGTCCCCGGAAGTTTTATTTTGGGTTGGCTGTGCCGGAAGTTTTGACGACCGCGCCAAAAAAATAACAAAAGCATTTTGCAAGATATTAAACAAAATAGAAGTTCAATTTGCAGTTCTGGGACCAGAAGAAAGCTGTACCGGTGATCCCGCAAAAAGAGCAGGAAACGAATTTGTTTTTCAGATGATGGCCCTTACCAATATTGAGGTCCTGAATGCCTATGAAGTGAAAAAGATTGTAACTGCCTGTCCTCACTGTTTTAATACCCTGAAAAATGAATATCCAAGCCTGGGAGGGCACTATGAAGTAGTTCACCATACCCAATTCCTTAAGACATTAATGGAAGAAGGAAGGCTGAAGATAGAAGGAGGTGCTTTTAAAGGAAAGAAGATCACTTTCCATGATCCCTGCTATCTTGGAAGAGCCAATAATGAATATGAAGCTCCAAGAATTCTTTTAGAGAAGCTGGATGCAGAACTTGTGGAAATGAAGCGCTGCAAGACCAACGGTCTGTGTTGTGGAGCAGGAGGTGCACAGATGTTCAAAGAACCTGAAAAAGGAAATAAAGACATCAATATCGAAAGAACGGAAGAAGCCTTGTCTTTCGAGCCAAAAGTCATTGCTACAGGATGTCCTTTCTGTAACACAATGATGACGGACGGTGTCAAACATTTTAACAAAAATACAGAAGTAGCTGTAAAAGATATTGTAGAACTTCTTGCAGAAGCTGAAGATCTGTAAAATTACATAAAAAGAAAGGTAAAAACTCAGGCTCGTGCCTGGGTTTTTCTTTATCATAAACTCAGGAATATTTCTTAATTTTATACTTTAAAATTGACAGGATATGAAAATTGATGAATCCAGCATAGTAGAAACCAGCGACTACAGAGTTATTATATACCCGGCATCCAGACCTTTTGAAACCAAAGAGGCTAAAACCATCACTGAAAAACTTTTCGATTTCCTGGCGAGCTGGGCGGCACACGGAAAACCACTTTCTTCATCTTTTAAGATTGAAAAAAATCAGTTTATCGTGGTGTGTGTGGATGAAGAGAAAGAAATGGCCTCAGGCTGCAGTATTGATGCCTTAGGAAAGATTATGCGCGAAATCGATGAAGAATACCAGCTTGGGCTTTTCGACAGGATGAAAGCGAGTTTTGTACAGGATGGACAGATAAAGACACTGAAGCTTCAGGATTTTAAATCACAACTGAGAAGTGGTGAACTGCCAAAAGATATTCAGGTTTTTGACTTCTCTAAAAATACATACCTGGACTTTTTAAGCCACTTTTTACTGCCATTGGAAAAAAGCTGGGCTGCAGGTATTGCTTAAAGGGTAGCAGGTAATCATTCAGAATTAGGTTGATTAGTTCGAAAAAGACTGCTGTTTGATGTCAATCTGAAAGAGTCTTCCGGGAATATTCATTTCATCAAAAACTGAAGTGGGTAATTTGTCTTTTATGAAAATTGCACACATTGTATTTTTTGGGTGATAAAGATATGGGTGATTTTCTTTTCCCGTGCCGTCTAATATCGCTCTGAAAACTTCATAACGAATATTTTGAGGGTTGTATGCGTAATCATGCCAAACGACAATAGAATGTTCATGAATCAAATGCTCGAAAACTTTTTTAGTGTCGTGAAGAACCATTTCATAACTGTGATCGCCATCAATAAAAATTAAATCGTATTTTTTATTAAGTGAACTGAAATCAAAGTTTTTGGTATTAGCATCCAGATGAAGAATTTTCGGGTTTTTGCCTGAAAGTATTCCATGTTGTTCCACATACCTGGGATTCCAGCCCATCTCCTGCATTTCCTTTTTAGACAGGTTAATGGTTGTACAATCATTAATCTGTTTGGCAACATTGTGTACGCTTTCTCCGCGCCAGGTACCTATTTCCAGATAAGAATTAACCTCTTTTCTGCCTGCAATAGTGGTAAGTAGCTGTAAATCTGTTATTAGTGAGCTGCCATCGAGTAAAAAACTTTCAACTGTTTCGGTAACTTCGTGATTCAGATCTTTTATATCTACTTGTGGTAAAGCTGCAATCTGCGGGTAATATTTTTTAAATTTATTTTCAGCCTCAATTTTACTGTTCAGAATAAGATTAACCAGACTCGGATTTTTGAGAATTATTCGGATAAAAGATAGAAATTTATTAATTTTAACCATTATTTTGAAAGTTCAGTTAATTCAGTTTTCACAAAGATACATCTAAATAAAATTTTGAAAAGAAAAAAAATACTGTTTATTTCCTCATGGTTTCCCAATAAAATTGAGCCTACAAATGGAAACTTTGTTCAGCGCCATGCGGAAGCGGTTGCCAAAATTCATGATGTTGAAATACTGCATACAATTGGTGATTTTAACCAAAAACAGAAGTATTTGATAGATGACCAGGTAATAAATGGTATTAGAACGTGTATTGTTTACTATAAGAATTCAAAAAATCCTGCTCAGAATTTTTTAAGGAGAATGAAGGCTTACAGGATGGGTTTTTCTAAGATGCGGATACCGGATTTAGTTCATGCCAATGTGATGCATAATTCTATGCTTTTTGCTGTTTATCTTAAAAAAATATTGAGCATACCGTTTGTAATTACGGAACATTGGACGGCCTTGAGAGAAGTTAACCATCATCATACCTCTTTTATTACAAAATATATTGCAAAACTTATTGGAAATACTGCAGATAAAGTTCTGCCTGTAAGCAACGACTTAAAAAGAAGTTTAAAGAAAATTGGGATAAAGACTGAAATAACAGTTATTCCAAATGTTGTTAACACTAAACTTTTTAAACCACAAAAAGAATCATACGCTGACTTTACATTTATCCATGTCTCTAACTTGATTCCCAGAAAGAATTCTGATAAAATACTAAAAATAGCATTAAAACTCTTAGCAGAAGGATATCAATTTAATTTGCAGCTGGGAGGTGACGGTAATATTGATAAATTACAGGAGGAGGTAAGAAATGCAAAAGCTGAAAACAGAATTGAAATTTTCGGGATACAGACTATATCCCAGATAGCAGATCGAATGCAGAGGTCTGATTGCTTCATTCTTTTTAGTGATGATGAAAATCAGCCTTGCGTCATTGCGGAAGCGTTTGCCAGCGGTTTACAGGTAATATCAACAAATGTGGGAGGAATCAGCGAATTCTTCCCTGAAAATGCTGGAATTTTACTTGAAAAAGTAGATGAAAATCAGTTATCTTCAGCGATGTGTGTAATTTTGGAAGGGAAGAGAAAGGATAATATATCTTCTATCTCTCAATATGCAAAAGATACATTTTCAGAAGAAATTATTGCACAGAAGTTTTCCGAAATTTATGATAACGTTTGTAAAAATTCAAACTTATGAAAAGCCTGAAAGATTTTCTAAGGAGCTTTTTTGATAATCATGGACATTACGTTTTCTTATCTTTTCTGATTGCTAAAATTTGTGGTTTTGCGAGTACTTTACTGGTTATCAGGTTGCTTCCTGAAAATGAATTTGGGATCTTAAGTATTGTTATTTCTGTTCTCACTATTTTTCTTCCATTCACGGGTTTTGGAAGCGGGCAGACTTTAATGAGATTTGGATCTATTTCATCTGATGAACATGAAAAACGAAAAATATCTTCCTATTTTTTCTTTAAAGGAATTGTATTTGAAATCTTACTAACTGTTTTATTTCTGAGTGTGGCCTTTTTTTATTTAAATAAATATGAAGACATTTTCCTCATTTTTGTTTTCTGTGCGGTTAGATTGGCTGGCTTTTATTTTGTTAACCATATTCAGGTTTTTTACCGTATTACGGGGAAGAATCGAACGTTTGCAAGAATTAATAATGTTGTCAATATTGGCGGATTACTTTTAATTCTTGTCCTCACTTATTTCTTTAAGCTTTATGGCTACCTGATCGCAATTGCTATCACTCCCTATCTTTCATTATTTTGGCTTACAAAAGATATTTACTCATTTCGTCAATTTATTCCTAAGAATTACAAAGAAATGTGGAAATATGGTGGATTTACGGCTGCAACCTCTCTTATTTCAGATACCATGTTCTCCTTAGACATTCTTTTACTTGGCTTTTTAATGAATGAAAGTGCTGTTGCCAATTACCGGGTTGCCATTCTAATACCTTCTAATATCACCTTTTTAGCCATTAGTTTTTTACAAAGCGATTTTCCGTTACTCTCTAAAAATTATCGGAACAAGGCATTTTTAACGTCTTATATAATTAATTTCCACAAAGTATTTATACCTGTTTGTATTGGCATATTTGTTTTCTTTTTATTTTTTAACCAATATATCTTAAAATATTTTTTCGGAACTGCCTATACTGATAATTCGGACTTGCTAATGATTTTATTAATAGGATTCAATATAGGGATGCTGACCAGAAATCTTTACGGGAATCTTCTTCCGGCAGTCGGGAAAATTGAAATTAATACCTGGGTGGGTATAGCTTCTCTTATTTTCCTTGCAGTGGCTGCTTATTTACTACTACCCATCTATGGAGTTTTAGGAATGGGGATTGCCATGACGGCTACGATACTTATATCAGGATTTTCTTATCTTATTTTTTTCTTTTTATATCTGAAGAAACTTCCTTAATTACAAATCTTTATTACCTTTGCCTTATGAAGAATTCAGTTTTTCGATTATTATTTGTGCTTTTTGCATTGGTTAGCTGCGGAAGCGATGAAGATTCTCTGCAGAGAATTGATCAGATCCTGAACATCTACATCAAAAACAGTGCAGGACAAGATTTGCTGAATGCCAAAAAGGCAGGATCCTATACCAGTTTTTCTGTGAATGATGTGAATGGAACAACAAATGTAGCTCCCGTGTCTGTTCCTCTTAAAATGACAACAGACTCCTTATATTATTTTGAATATATTCAGGGGGCCAAAAGAATTATAAAAGATTCCATCAGCCCTGAAAATAGAACATATAAATCAAATCTGACGTTTTCGCTTAACAGAATTGTGGATAATCAGACCGTTACCGTTACTGATGCAGTTGAAATCCGTTACCGGTGGACACCATCAGTATTCCAGGTTTCTGAGGTTCTTTACAATAATCAGGTAGTATTTACCAAAGATGCGGATGCACCCAATGCTATAAATACCATTACTATCATAAAATAATTTAAATTTGCAAAACTGTTAGCTTAGTATTTTAAGTTAACATCTAATATTTAACATCTAAATAAAATGTTACAAGTCAATTTTTTGCGCGACAATAAAGAACGCGTTTTAGAAGGTCTTAAAAAAAGACAATTCAAGAATCTTGGGTTGGTAGACGACGCTGTTGCTGCCGACGACGAAAGAAAAAGAATCCAGTTTGAATTAGATTCCCAGCTTTCCGAGATCAACAAAATTTCCAAAGAAATTGGACTTTTGATGAAAGAGGGAAAAAAAGAAGAAGCGGAGTCTGCAAAATCTAAAACAGCACAATTCAAAGAGTCGAGTAAAGAACTGCAGTCCCAATTAGATGCTACAGAAAAAGCATTACTGGATATTTTATACCAGATTCCAAATGTTCCGTTTGAATTAGTAAAAAGCGGAGCATCTGCAGAAGACAACGAGAATATCTTCCAGTCTCACGATGTGGAAGGGCTTGGCGAAGGTGCTATTCCTCACTGGGAACTTGCCAAAAAATATAACCTGATCGATTTTGAGCTTGGGGTGAAAATCGCCGGTGCCGGTTTCCCTGTTTATCTGGGCAAAGGAGCAAGGCTTCAGAGAGCTCTCGTTCAGTATTTCTTGGATAAAAACGTTGAAAAAGGATATATGGAGGTGAATCCTCCTCACGTTGTGAATGAAGCTTCAGGTTATGGAACAGGGCAGCTTCCTGATAAAGAAGGGCAGATGTATCACATTGGCCTGGATGACCTGTATCTTATTCCTACGGCAGAAGTTCCTGTAACCAACCTTTATCGTGATGTATTGTTGGAGGAGAGAGATCTTCCGATTAAAAATACAGCTTTCTCTCAGTGCTACAGAAGAGAAGCGGGAAGCTACGGAGCTCATGTAAGAGGTCTGAACCGTCTTCACCAGTTCGAAAAAGTAGAGATCGTAAGACTTGAAAAACCTGAGAACTCTTATGCCGCTCTGGAAGAAATGGTAGAGCATATTAAAGAGATTCTTACAGATCTTGAACTTCCGTTCAGAGTGTTAAGACTTTGTGGCGGAGATATGGGCTTCACTTCAGCAATGACCTATGACTTTGAAGTATGGAGCGCAGCGCAGGAAATGTGGCTGGAAGTAAGCTCTGTTTCTAATTTTGAAACATTCCAGGCCAACCGTCTGAAATGCCGTTTCAAAACAGATGGAAAATCTCAGCTGGTGCATACCTTAAATGGTTCTGCAATGGCTCTTCCAAGAATCATGGCTGCATTACTGGAAAACAACCAGACAGAAGAAGGTATCAGAATTCCTAAAAAGATTGCAGAATATGCAAGATTTGATCTGATCAGCTAGAATAGTAGTTCTATATAATAAATAATCCCCTTTCAGCTTTGGAAGGGGATTGTTATTTTGTTAAAAGGAATTACTCAGTAGTAATCACTACTTTTTTATCTTTATTGGCTAAATTTTTGCCATCCACAAGATCATTGGATCTTACGATGATCTCGATTGTTTTATTATCAACCTGTTTTACGAAATCATGTTTTCCTTCAATGCTTTTGATAGGTTTCTGAAACTTCAGGGTATTGGTAAAGGTAAGGTTGAACATTCTGAGCATTCCTGCCATTCCGGAAGCCATCTGCTTTCCGTATGCTTCAATAGAATCACTTTTGGTTTTAGGGATCGTTTTTTCTTCTGATTCTTTTTCTTCCAGCATTTTCAGAATTCCATCAGAATTGAATTTTTCGGTGTTAATGGTCAAAGATTTACCATCCCAGACCGCGATATCCTGTAAAGGAATCTTTTTCAGGCGTTTGTCGCTAGCCAAAAGCTGGGTGATTTCCACGGGCATAAGCTTATCATATTTTAGAGAAAGACCAACGATCTCGTTTTTATTTTTATCCACTTTCATATAAACTTTTTTAAGCACTTTTGCCGAATCTTCGTTAAGCGTTACTTTTCCGTGCTTCTGAACATTATAAAGACTTGTCCAGTCGGTAGGCAGCTTATCAAGATCGCTCAGTTTCTTTGAATCTGGTCCCATCATACTCATCATGCCCATTACACTTTTATCCATCAGGATATTAGACTGCATGCTGGTTGCAGCATCTTTATAATAGGTAGTTTCTGTATGGATAGAGCAGGACTGAAATATCATAAAAAGAACTCCAGCCCATAATAACTTAATATGTTTGGTCATTGTTAAAAATTTTACTGTTTTCTAATGTATTACAAAACAGATACCAACCAAAAAACGGGCTGAAATTTCAGCCCGTTTTTTTATTCTGTAACAATCACAATTTTTTCATCGGAATTTTTAAATTCAGCCTCTTTATCATACATAGTTTTGAGATTGTAATCTATTTTAATGGTATAGTTATCGATCTGTTTTACCCAGTCGTGCTTTCCGGTAATAGATTTTATTTTGTTTTCAAACTTCAGGGTTGTTCCTATGCTCTTGAAGAACATGGTGATCATTCCTTCAACCTTTTCAGCCTCCTCTTTTGAGGTTTTACTTCTGAGCGTCTCCTCAATATTTTTAAGATTGAAATTTTCTGTATTGATAATCAATGTTTTTCCGTCCCAATTATTGAAAATATTCTGATCCAAAGGAAGTTTTTCCTTTTTATTATAATTGCTCAGCATCTGGTAATCTGCCTGCGTGAAGTGTTCCAGTTTTAAAGAAAGACCTGCCGGTTCGTTATTTTCTTTATTGGACTTCATAAAGATCTTTTTCATAAGCCTGATAGAATCCGGGTCTTTAGTTTCCTGCTTTGCATCCTGTTTCTGAATATCAAAAAGGCTGGTCCAGACCGTTGGAAGCTTATCCATTTCTCCAAACTCTTTTTTCTGCTGTAGAGAATCGGGAGTCATAGCCTTCATTTCTGAAATGAATTCTCTCATGTCAATATCTGTAACAGAAGTGGAAGCGGCATCTTTGTGATAGACAATTTCGGAGTTAATAATACATGATTGCAAAACAAAAGCAGCTGCAATGAGTAAAAGAAGTATTTTTTTCATGGAATTAGTTAGTTGTATTAATGACAGTTGGCCGAGCTGTGATCATGCCCTTCAATAGGGCAGTTGCCGTTATGATCTTTAGAAATGGTCATGGCTTCAGCTCTCGGTGAGATATAAGGAATTCCCAGTTCCAGGCCTCTGAGAATAAATAATCCTCCTAAAATAATCATAATAACGGGAACCGCTTTCAGAATTTTAACTCTAAAAGCCTGATTCATCAGATTTCCGGCTAAAACTACTGCAAACATGAACGGGAGTGTCCCAAGACCGAATAAAGCCATATATGAAGCCCCCTGCCATATTCCTCCTGCTGCCAGGCTTGCTGTAAGAGCCATATAAACCATGCCGCATGGAAGAAAGCCGTTAAGAAGCCCGGTTGTAAACCTTGATCGGTAATCTGCTTTCTGCAGCAGTTTTCCTAAATTCAACTTTACTGAAAAGAGAAATTTAGAAAGAAAAGGAATCTTGGAGGCAAAATCTTTTCCCCCAAACGAAAACAGAGCCATGATAATCAGAAGAATTCCAGCAATGATTGTAAGATACTGCTGGAAGCCTGCCATTTCAAAACCCTCTCCTACAATTCCCAGAAGGGCACCCAATAAAGAGTAGGTGATGATCCTGCCGAACTGATAGGTTAAATTCTGAAGATAGAAATTAGTGGCCTGTTTCTTAGTTAATCCCATCGATAAGGCAATAGGTCCGCACATTCCGATACAGTGAAAACCGGAAGCAAATCCTAATGCAATTGCCGATAAAATAAGTCCTATTTCCATATCACATCATAATCCATTCTATAGTCTGCCTTGTCTTTTGTCCACATCAGTCTCAGAGTATAATTTCCTGTTTTTAATACCTGTCCCGGTATAAAAAAAGACTGATTGGCATCAAGCTGTACAGATTTTTTTATGTCTAAATTCTGGTCGTCGGTTCTGTTTAAAACAAATTTTACCGTAGTATTTGTATTATTGTATTCTTTTGGAAAAGTAATCTTGATTCCGCTCTTTTCCTGGCTGTACACCGGTTTTTCCTGCAGGTCATCTGCTTTTTTCTTGGCATCAATCACATCCTGATACTTAAGCTCCTCTTCATAATAATTGTCGGTTACCATCTCAGAATTCTTCTGCCCGTTCGGGAAAAGAAACAGCATGGATAATATAAAAGCAATGAATGCAAATAATGCAATGACTACACCGTGTCCCCAACTAAAGTTTTTCATTTCTTCCGGATTTTTTATCTGTTTTAAACCTCATGATTTTAAATTATAGAGGCTTTTTAATTAAAATTGAAGTTTGAATGGCCCCTCGAAATACGTCTGGTAAGAATCTATAAGATTACCTTTCATATCATAGACACCAATGGTTATGTTCTGTTTTGAAAGTTTCATATCATTCTCCGGAAAGCTGATATTGATTGTTCCTTTTGAGATTTTATCCCTGTCTACCTGGATCTTGCTGGATGCACTGTAGGTAATCTCACCGTGAGCAGGCTCCAGAACTTTTATCGTTACAATCTTCTTGTCGTTGGTTTTATTAAGGAAGGTATAATTGTAAGTATTGGTAATTTTACCGTCCCTTACAAAGAATGTACTTCCTGCAGGCTTAATGAATTTCGCCTCCATTTCTCCTCTGCTGTAAAGAAGGAATCCAAGGAATCCAACCAATAAAACAAGAACCACTGCAAAACCTTTCATCCTTCCTGTGAATTTGAATTCGGTCTGGTTTTCAATTTCATTTTCAGATGCATATCTTATCAGTCCTTTCGGAAGACCTACTTTTTCCATTACTTCATCACATGCATCAATACATGCTGTACAGTTCACGCATTCCAGCTGCTGCCCGTCTCTGATGTCAATTCCTGTAGGGCAGACCACCACACACTGATGGCAGTCGATACAGTCTCCTTTTCCTGCAGCCTTACGGTCTTCGCCTTTTCTCCATTTCGATCTGTTTTCTCCTCTTTTAAAGTCGTAGAAAACATTAATAGTATCTTTATCAATTAAAACACCCTGAAGTCTTCCGTATGGACAAACCAAAGTACAGACCTGTTCTCTGAACCATGCAAATACAAAGTAAAATGCCGCTGAAAAGAGAATCATGATGATAAAGTTGGTAGGATGGGCGAACGGCCCTTCTGATATGATTCTGAAAATCTCCTGATAACCAACGATATACATGAGCATAAAGTGAGTGATGATCAGGGAAATAATCACATATACCGTCCATTTCAAGCTTCGCTTCCAGATCTTTTCGCTGTTCCACTCCTGTCTGTCCAGCTTCATTTGCCTGTTTCGGTCTCCTTCAATAAGATATTCAATTTTACGGAAGATAGATTCCATAAAAATTGTCTGAGGACATATCCACCCGCAGAAAATTCTTCCGAACGCAATCGTAAAAATGATGATAAATATTAAGGATGCGATAGCACCTAAAGTAAGGATAAAAAAGTCCTGTGGATAGAAAGGCTGTCCGAAAATGAAAAACTCCCTATCGATTACATTAAATAAAAAGAATGGATTACCATTGATTTTGAGGAATGGTACTGTAAAATAAATAATTAATAACGCATAACTTACAATGTTTCTATAATTGGTGTATTTCCCTTTTGGTTTCCTTGGAAATACCCATTTTCTCTTACCGGATTGCTCCATTGTCCCGATAGAATCTCTGTAAGTTTCAGGATCCAGAACCTGGCCCTGTCCACCTCGTACTTCTATTTCTTCTATGTCTGACATTTGTAATATGTTTTAAAAAAGAAAAAACATAATTCGTTACTATTTTAATCTAATAACAAATTATGTTTTTTTCATATGTTTCTAATTTTTTTAAAATTATTCTTTTTCCCAATGCGCTTCGGTCCCCTGAGGAGCAGCTCCTCCCTGAGCCTGCGTCACCGGCGGTTGTTCCTGATTGATGTGATATACATACGCTGCAATCTTTTCAATCTCTGCACCTGAAACTTCTCCGTTCTTACCGAATGCTCTCATTGAAGGGTTAGTAGGAGAACCATTCCAGTCCATATGGAAAACGTTTTTAAATAAAGTTTTCTCCGGCTGGTTGATCCAGTAGTTGTCCGTAAGGTTTGGACCAATACCACCACTTCCGTCTTCTTTGTGACAAGATGCACAGTTGGTTTTGAATAGCTCTTTTCCTTCCGCGATATTGTCGGCAGAGTATTTCGCTGTTTCTATAGTTACAGGAGGCTGTTCAGATTCATATTTTGCAATGCTGGCCATCTGTTCCTTATATTCCTGCTCGTATTCGCTCAATGGGTGTGCGAAATCTGTGAAGGAATAAGCTGCGATATATACAATACAAAAAGCAGTCCCAAAATAGAATAAACCTATCCACCATTTTGGAAGCTGGTTATCCAACTCCATGATCCCGTCGAAACCATGGTCGATAAGAATATCTTTTTCTTCTGTAGCAGACTGTTTTTTGAAGGCACTGTCATACATTCTTCTTAAGAAAGGCACTTTCTTTTCTGCCAGGTAAGCTGCTTTTTCTTCCGGAGATAGTTTTTTGAACTTATTATTTTCAATCAAATCTCCAATAGCGCTGTGGATGTATGCCAAAATAGCACTGATCACAACAGTTCCCCAGAAGTAAGGTGAAGCTAGGAACGAGTAGCTCTGTACAAACAAATAATAAAAAACTATTAAAAGTCCAGTTATTATTAAGATGTTTACAACAACAGGTGTTCTTTGTTTCATAATAAATAGTTTAATTTTTTAAATTAAAATCGTCATCCTCGTCATCCCCAAGTGGAGCCTCTTCTTCCTCTTTGTAATATTTTTTAGGCCTGCTAAAAACATAGATTACCAGAGCTACGAAGAACAGCATAAAGAAAATCAGAGCCAGCGTCTGGTAGAGACCAGCGTTTTCTGTATTGGATAATATATCTTTAAAGTTCTGAGGAATCATGTGAACCTTTTAATGTTTAGTTAGTACTTGCTGTTTTTATTTCTGTAGTCTTGATATCTGTTCCTAATCTCTGAAGATAAGAAATAAGAGCTACAATCTCTTTTTTCTCCAATTCTCCCTGAGGTCTCTTGGCATAAGCTACCTTAAGGTCATTAGCTTCAGAGAAGATGTCTTTTACGATCTTCGTTGCCTGGTTGTCTGCCCATTTGTTTGCAGAATCAATTTCAGCTTTTGTGTAAGGAACTTCAAATGTATTCTTCATCAGCTTCATTTTGTCTACCATCTTAGATCTGTCCAGGTTGGTAGCAATCAGCCAAGGGTAACGAGGCATGATAGAACCTGCTGATGTAGATCTTGGGTTATACATGTGCTTGTAGTGCCAAGAACTTGGGTTTTTACCTCCTTCTCTATGTAAATCCGGTCCTGTTCTCTTAGAACCCCATAGGAATGGCCTGTCATATACAAATTCCCCAGCTTTAGAATACTGTCCGTTCTTACCGTTGAATCTAGTAATCTCATCCCTGAAAGGTCTGATCATCTGTGAGTGACAAGCATTACATCCTTCGCGGATATAAATATCTCTACCCTCTAATTCAAGCGGTGAATATGGTTTTACAGCTGAAATTGTAGGGACACTTTTCTTAAGAGATAGTGTGGGGATGATTTCAATTGAACTACCGATGGAAATAGTGAAGAAAGATAAAATACCTAATAATAACGGCATTCTTTCAAGCCATAAGTGAGTTCCTTCACCTTCTTTACGTTTGTTTCCAATGTTTGCCAACGCTGGTGCTTCAGCAGGAACTTCTTTCTGGAACGATCCTTTTCTTACTGTAGCGATTACGTTAACGATCATTAAGATAGATCCGGAAATATAGAATAGACCTCCTAAGAATCTCATCTTAAAATAAGGAATGATTGCAGTTACCGTATCCAACCAGTTTTTGTACATTAAAGTACCGTCCGGGTTGAACTGTTTCCACATCAAACCTTGTGTGAATCCTGAAATATACATGGGTACTGCATAGAAAATAATTCCTAATGTTCCTAACCAGAAGTGCCAGTTAGCTAGTTTTACAGACCAAAGTTTTGTTCTCCACATAATAGGTACCAGGTAATAGATAACCCCGAATGCCATGAAACCATTCCATCCAAGAGCTCCTAAGTGTACGTGACCGATAACCCAGTCTGTAAAGTGACCAATTTTGTTAATGTTTTTAGTCGCCAAAAGCGGACCTTCGAATGTTGCCATACCGTAGCATGTAACAGCCACTACGAAGAACTTAAGGATAGGGTTTTCCCTTACTTTATCCCAAGCTCCTCTTAAAGTAAGAAGACCATTTAGCATCCCTCCCCAAGACGGTGCGATAAGCATGATGGAGAAACCAGTTCCCACAGCCTGCGCCCATGCAGGGAGAGCTGTATACTGAAGGTGGTGAGGACCAGCCCAGATATATACGAAAATTAATGACCAGAAGTGAATAATAGACAGTTTGTAAGAGAAAACCGGTCTGTCTGCTGCCTTCGGAAGGAAGTAATACATCAAACCAAGAACCGGAGTCGTCAGAACGAATGCTACGGCATTGTGACCGTACCACCACTGTACAATAGCATCTTTTACCCCCGCATATGCTGAATAAGATTTCCAGCCGGTGAAAGATAATGGAACTTCAAGGTTGTTGAAGATGTGAAGCATGGCTACTGCAATCCATGTTCCGATATAGAACCAGATGGCTACATAAAGGTGTCTTACTCTTCTTTTTGAAATCGTCAGGAACATGTTGATCCCGAAAATGATCCATGAGAATGCAATCAATATGTCGATCGGCCATTCGTGTTCAGCATATTCTTTTGAAGTATTGATCCCCATAAAGAACGTAACGAACGTAGCAACGATCATAAACTGCCAAGTCCAGAAATGCAACCAGGATAATGTATCACTGTACATTCTTGTTTTTAATAATCTCTGTAATGAGTAATAAATACCGGTATAAACGATATTACATACAAATGCAAAGATCACGGTATTGGTATGAAGCATTCTGATTCTACCAAAACCAAATGCACCATGAGTGTTTATTAACCCTTGAATATTGCCTGATGCAAGACTTTTGATGGTTGTATCATCTGTACCGAATATAAATTCCGGCAATTCCGGGTAGAAAAGCATTAATGCCGCCGTAAGCCCGAACGTAAATCCTATAAGACCGAAAACTAAGGTCGCATAAAGGAACGCACGGACAATACTGTTGTCATAACTAAACTTTTGTGTTTCCATATCAACTATTCACTTTTTTCTTCAATTTTATTATTCTCTCCTATTTTTTTCTCGTCTTTATCTTTGTTGCCCTTTTCATCCTTTTCCTTGATTTCTCCATTATCAAAAAGGATTCTGACAGCGGGGGATTCGTCATCCTCAAACTGTCCTTTTCGGGCATACACTATAAATACGACCAAGAAAATCGCAGCCAAAGAAACACTGCAGAGGATCATTAAATATAGAATATCCATTGGACAACAAAATTAACCTATTTTCGGGGTTCAAATTTAGTGAAAAATAATGACATTCATCACGAAATGCGGATTTCAGCTAATTTAAAATCAGTCTAAATAAGGGCTTCTACGCCTGTTTTTTGAAATATTTCCGGCCCAAAATCCAGGTGGAAAGAGTAGTGAATGCAACTACAGTGATGGAGCTGATTGGCATGATGATTGCTGCGAAGAGCGGATGCATCTGGCCTGTAACTGCGTAACTTAAACCAACGATATTGTATAGAAAACTGATTATGAATGTCATTTTTACAATAGTAATCGATCCTTTGCAGACATTGAGGTACTTGTCTAGCGTAACTACTTTGTCGCCGTTCATAATCACATCGGAAGAAGGAGTAAAGCTGTTGGTATCATCTGCAATGGCAATCCCCACATTACTTTGCTTCAGTGCTCCGGCGTCATTCAGTCCATCTCCCAGCATAGCCACTCTCATGTTCTGATCCTGAAGATTCTTGATGTAGTTAAGCTTGTCTTCCGGGCTCTGGTTGAAAGCCATTCCATGATAATTAGGGATGAGTTCTTTAAGCTGGTTTTCCTCGGAAGAGTTGTCGCCGCTCAGGATGAATATTTTGTAGCCGGTAAGCTTTGTAAACAGCTCTCTTAATTTCGGACGGTATTCATTCTTAAAGATGAATTTACCTAAAAATTCACCGTTTTTGCTTATGTATACCGCTGTTTCAAGGTTTCGGGGTTCCTGATCATTATAGCGGGCAGAGCCGATTTTATAAACATTTCCTCTTACACTGGCTTCGTATCCTTTTCCTGAAATCTCACGGAAATTCTCAACAGGAAAATAGCTGTCGCTGACTTCAATAAATTCATACAGGGATTTAGAAAGCGGGTGATTGGAGTTCTTTAATAATGTTTTGATATTCAGACGGTCAAACTCATTAATTTCAGAGCCTTCATATCTGATGTTTGATTTTTTTCTGTGTGTGATGGTTCCTGTTTTGTCAAAGACAATGGTATCCAGCTTGGCAATTTTTTCAATCGTCAGAGTATCTTTCACGTAAAACTTATTGCGCCCCAGGATCCTCATAATATGTCCAAAAGTAAACGGTGCGGATAGCGCAAGCGCACAGGGACATGCAATAATAAGAATTGCTGAAATAACCTGGAACATCGTATTCAGGTCAATGAAAGCCCAGTAAATTCCTGAGATCACTGCGATGCCTAAGATAATGAATGTGAAATATTTGCTGACGTTATTGGTCAGTGTGTCAAGGCCGGTTTCATGTTTCTTAAACGCTTCCTTATTCCAAAGCTGTGTCAGGTAGCTCTGATCAACATTTTTGATCACTTCCAGCTCCAGTGAAGAGCCGATCTGTTTACCTCCGGCAAAGATTTTGTCGCCCGGCTGTTTGCTGATGCTTTCGCTTTCTCCGGTGATAAAACTGTTGTCTATATTTCCTTCCCCGTTGATCAGGATTGCATCAACGGGAATGATTTCCTGATTTCTTACCAAGATCCGGTCTCCGACTTTAATCTCAGAAAGAAGAATGTTGTCCTGCTTTCCTTCAAAATCTACTTTGGTAACTGCGATAGGGTAGAATGATTTATAATCTCTGTCGTAAGATAAGGCGCTGTATGTTCTTTTCTGGAAAATTTTTCCCATTAGCATAAAGAAAAGCAATCCACACAATGTATCAAAATATCCAGGGCCATAATCTGTAACCACTTCGTAAATACTTCGTCCGAAGAGAACAAGGATTCCCAGAACAATAGGAACATCGATATTGACAATTTTATTCTTTAATCCATACCAGGCAGATTTGTAATAATCAGAAGCGGAATAAAATACAACCGGACAGGCCAAAAGGAACATCAGTGTTCTGAAAAGTCCTTTATAATGTTCCATCCAGTAATCTTCACCTCCTACATATTCAGGAAAGGCCAGGAACATTCCGTTTCCGAATGCAAAACCGGCAATGGCAAATTTTATAAGTAGAGATTTATCGAGATGATCTACATTTTTATCGGCGGTTTCAAGGCTGATAACAGGTTTGTAGCCAAGGTTGGTTAAGAAATTAGCTAGTTCGCTTAATTTGAGATCGTTATGGTTGAATGAAATCTGTAAGGTCTTTCTGGTGAAATTTACCTGAGAGTAATTGATATGCTCATTCAGGGTATGTAAGCTTTCCAGAAGCCATATACATGAAGAACAGTGTATTACAGGAATTTTAAAAGTAACAAGACTTGTTTTTCCTTCTGAGAAATCAGTAATTTTTTCGAAGATCTCCGGAGTGTCAAGATATTCAAATTGAGAAGAACTCTCATCGGGGCGGATTCCTGCTCTTTTATTAAGTTCGTAGAAATTAGTTAAATCATTGAGATTCAGAATTTCGTAAACAGACTTGCATCCGTTGCAACAGAAAGTCTTTTCATCAAATAAAATTCGCTCCTTTTCTATACCTTGACCACAATGAAAACAGTTCTCGCTCACCACCATAATATATTGAACTACAAAATTATAACAATTTTTTTTGTTTATCGCGTTAAAAAGTTCTATTTTTGTGATAAATGTCATATAAAATGTCGCAGGAACAACAGATTGCAATTGAAGAGAGGTTCGCCAGAGTTTTTAATGATAAATCATTTAAGGAAAGACTTTCTAGCACTGATTTTGAAAAATATATTAACAGCAAGAAAAAATTGAGTTTTCAGAAGCACGACACTATTTTCGAGGACGGGGAAACGCCAAAAGGAGTGTATGTTTTAGAAAAAGGAGCTGCCAAACTTTCGAAGTCCGGGGCTTTTGGAAAAGACCAGATCTTAAGATTTATCAAAGAGGGGGATATTATCGGCTATCGTTCATTACTTTGCGGGGAAAATTTCCAGGCAAAGGCTGAGGCTATGACAGACATTGAATGTATCTTCCTTCCGGCAGATGTTTTCATGTACCTTCTGGAAGTAGATCCGCAGCTTTCTTTTGCGATGCTTCAGAAAATCTCTTATGAACTGGGAGAATCATCCAATACCATAACTTTCCTTGCGCAGAAAACGGTAAGAGAAAGACTGGCGGAAATTCTGATTCTTCTGGAACAGAAATTGGGGGTAGATCCTGAAGGGTTTATCAAAATTTCGCTCACCAGAGAAGAAATTGCCAACATCATCGGTACTGCTACGGAAAGTGCCATCCGTTTGATCTCTGAATTCAAACAGGACAGTCTGATAGAAGTAGACGGACGAAATATCAAAATTTTGAACCACGACAAACTGATGAAACTAGGTCACGTAGTTTTATAACAATCATACAAAAATTTAAGTCGGCGAAAGCCGACTTTTTAACTTTTAAAAAATAGATAATTATGTCTGTTCATTCTGAAATTAAAAAAGTTACAACTGAAACCTTGCGTAAAATGAAATTCGACAAGGAAAAAATAACAATGCTTACTGCTTACGATTTCACCACTGCCAAAATGGTGGATGCCGGCGGTGTTGATGCTATTTTGATAGGAGATTCTGCTGCTAATGTAATGGCTGGTTTTGAAACGACTTTGCCGATCACTTTAGATCAAATGATTTATCATGCCCAAAGTGTTGTTCGTGGTGTCGACAGAGCTCTTGTGGTAGCAGACCTGCCGTTCGGGACCTACCAGAGTAATCCTGAAAAAGCCCTGGAATCAGCAGTAAGAATGATGAAGGAAGGAGGTGCCCATGCTGTGAAAATTGAAGGAGGTAAAGAAATTTCAAAATCTATTAAGAAAATTATCAATGCCGGAATTCCTGTAATGGGACATTTGGGACTGACGCCGCAGTCTATCTACAAATTCGGAACCTATAAAGTAAGAGCTAAAGAAGAAGCGGAAGCTGAAAAACTGATCAGTGACGCACAGCTTTTGGAAGAACTGGGATGTTTTTCAATCGTTTTAGAAAAAATTCCTGCTGATCTAGCTAAAAAAGTATCGGAAAGTATTTCTATTCCGACAATCGGGATAGGAGCAGGAGCTGACTGTGACGGACAGGTTCTTGTGTATCATGATATGGTTGGGATGAACAAAGGTTTCAGTCCTAAGTTCTTAAGAAGATATCTTGATCTGTATACAGAAATTACAGGAGCGGTTGCCCAATATGTAAAAGATGTGAAAAGTGTTGAATTTCCTAATGAAAATGAAAGCTACTAATTGATGATGAACCAACAACAATCACTTCAGGGAATCTTATCAATCGCAGCAATTATATGTATGGCGGTAGGCTGGTTCAATTTATTCTCCCCGGAAATCAACGAGCTTCTCTCCAGAAAAGTTTTTTATGTATTGATAGGAGCGAGTTTCTTCGTTCAGGCGCCGTTACTTACCAATAAAAATTTTACGTATGCCATGTATGTGGCGGCGGCAATTTGTATAATCGGTGCATTTCTGCCGGCAGATTCTAAACTTTCAATGCTTAAAACAATTGGTCTTCTCGGAGGAATCGTTATTTCTTTTACCAACAGGCCAAGGCGTTCATGATGTATGGAGGAGCAGATTGTATATGAAGATAACCATCTTCTGGTGGTTAACAAAAAAGTAGGACAGCTTGTTCAGGGCGATAAAACCGGTGATGAATCCTTGCTGGAGTCCATTAAGAATTTTATAAAGAAAAGAGATGCTAAGCCGGGAAATGTTTTTCTCGGCTTGGTTCACCGTATAGACCGCCCGACTTCGGGACTGGTCATCTATGCTAAAACCTCCAAAGCACTTTCCCGGCTTACCCAGATGGTAAAAAACAGGGAAGTCAGGAAAACATACTGGGCTGTTGTGGGAAAAGAAATGATCCCTCAGAGCCAAAGGCTTGTTCATTATTTAAAAAAGAATGAAAAGAATAATAAGGCTATTGTTTTTCCAAAGATAACTGAAGGGGCAAAGGAAGCTATTCTGACTTATCAGGTGATTAAAACATTGGATAATTATATGCTTCTTGAAATTGATCTGGAAACAGGAAGGCATCACCAGATCCGTGCCCAGCTGTCAAAAACCGGAGTTCCTATAAAAGGAGACCTGAAATACGGAGCAGCCCGCTCCAATCCGGATGGTGGAATTAATCTTCATGCAAGAAAACTGGAGTTTATTCATCCTGTTACCAAGGAAAAAATAGAAATTACAGCTCCCGTTCCGCAGAATGATGCCATATGGAGAGCCTGCGAAGAATAAAAAACTGATCCTGCATATTTTGCAGGATCTTTCTTTTGTTGCTTTAATTTTGAGTTTTGCTGCCGGTTTGTCAATGTTGTGTTTTTCCATTATGCGTGATAAATTCATTGATTTTAATTGTATTTAATATAAATAATGCCGTTGATTTCATTTTATATTTAGTTTTTCGTAAAAATTAATATCTTAGTTGGGAATTTTAATCCAATCCCATATGAAACATTTTTACAATTTTTTTTCTCAACGAAGAGGAAAAGTAAATTATTTAAAAAGTGCCTTATGCGGTTTTACCGTTTTGCTTGCAGGCAGCAGTTTAGTATCAGCACAGGTAAGTGCTTATAGTTTTGCTCAGTCTTCCGGGACCTATACTCCTATTGTAGGGACTGTATTGGCAGACGCCACCGGCAATACTTCAGCAACAAACCTTAACAGCAATGTTTATCCTTTAACCCTGCCGTTCGACTTTGTATTTAACGGAACTTCCTACAATGCATTGAATGTGTCAACGAACGGTTTTATTACTTTTGGTACAACAGCTCCGGGCACCACTACTACCTCTCCAATATCAAGTACTACAGCCTATGACGGGGCAGTTTCTGTTTTTGGAAAAGACATAAGCAGTTTTTTCGATATAGGTGGAACTACCGGCAGCATCAACTGGGAAACAACCGGTTCGGCTCCCAACAGGGAAGCTGTTATACAATGGAAAAATTTTAGGCCCAACAGCAGTACCTCTACAACAGCAGTATATGCCTTTTCATTTCAGATTCGTTTGAAGGAAACTTCGAATATTATTGAAATGGTTTATAGCAGCGGGTCTTATTTAGCAGGCAGCACAACTGTTTCAGGAACGGCTCAGATCGGCCTGAGGGGAACTTCCTCTGCTGATTTTAATACCCGGCTTAACGCAACAACACTGGAATTTGTAAACTCTACCTCAGGAACAGCAAATAACAGCACGCAGGCATTTAATACAGCTAACTCAATTCCGGGAATGCCTTCTGCGGGGTTAACCTATACCTGGACACCGCCAACATGTTATGCTCCATTGGGACTTACGGCAGGCGCAACCACGAATAACAGTGCCTCTGTATCCTGGACCGTTTCTCCATCAGCTCCGTCAGGATATGATATTTATTACAGTACTTCCAATACAGCTCCAACATCTTCTACAGCACCTACTAACCCAAATCTTACCGGCACTTCAGCTACCATAGGATCATTGGCGCCTTCTACCGTATATTATGTCTGGATCAGATCAAATTGTGGAGGAGGAAATACAAGTGTATGGTCGCTTCAGCCTATACGGGTTGTTACACAATGCCTGCCGCCGGCAATTCTTACAACTGCTGGTGCTACTGTTTGTCCTAATCAGACTGCAACACTGTCGGCTACAGCAGACACCGGAGCTTCTATAACCTGGTATGATGCTGCTACGGCAGGAAATGTAGTCGGTACGGGACCGAGCTTTACAACTCCGGTATTAAGCAGCACAACTCCTTATTATGTAACTTCTTCAACAGGAAATACCGCTTCGGCAGGAATGGCGAATGCTATATCTACATCAGGTTATACCCAGGATGCAGGTTTGCTTTTTGACGCTTATTCTACTGTTGTCATTAATGGGGTAAATGTATATCCAATGGGTACAGGAGCAGGAACGGTAGAAATTGCTTTACAGGATGGAAATGTTTCCCCTGCTGTGACACTACAGACCATTACGGTAAACCTGGTGGGCTCTGCCACTCCACATGTAAAAACTTATGTCCCTTTAAACTTTACAGTCCCACCTGGAAATAACTATAAATTAATGATGCTTGCCAAATCAGGTGGTGTGTCTGGATTGATAAGAGAATCAGGAGATACCTGGGGTAGTTATCCATTGACGGTTCCGGGAGCATTATCTATAACAGCCGGAAACCTTACTGGAAATAGCCCTATAGCATCTTACTATTATTTCTATGACTGGCAGATTAGCAGCAAATGCGAAAGCGCAAGAACAACTGTTACTGCAACAGTGGACAGCGCATGCTTAAGTACATCCGAAGTGAATGCTAAAGACCGGATGAAAGTATATCCTAATCCATTTAAAGATATCATAACGATCACTGATATTGAAAAAGTAAAATCTATTCAGGTTTTTGACAGTGCAGGAAGAATGATAAAAACTATTGAGAATCCATCTCAAGAAATCTACTTAGGTGAATTAAAATCAGGATTATACATTCTAAATCTGACGATGAAAGACGGAAGTATAGGCCACGTAAAAGCGATTAAAAAATAAAATCTTAAAATAAAAATTAAAAAGCCCGGAGTTTTGAACAGCTCCGGGCTTTTGCTTTTTCAATCTTATATTTTGCCTGTTCTGAAAAAATTCCTACCTTCGTCACAACTTTAGGGGTGTCTGTAGATATACAGACTGAGACTTTACCCTTTGAACCTGATCTGGATTATACCAGCGTAGGGAAAAGTAAATGACTTTTACTGTACATTCTATTGTACAATAACGGCCATTCCTAAAGTATATATAAAAATATTTAGGAATGGAACTTACAATCAACCACAGTACGAAAACATTTGAAATACTTCCGGATAATCTGGAGGCACTGATGGCTATGGAGATACCCGGAAAGAAAAAAGGGATAGCCGTGGCTCTCAATAACCGTATTATTCCACTGTCCGCCTGGGCAGAAACAATCCTTAAAGACAAAGATTCAGTTTTAATCATTACTGCCACTCAGGGCGGTTAACTCTCACTTAATAATACAAAAAATTATGGCTCATTCAATCACCTGTTCGCCATTTCCGAACGCCAGGAAAATTTACGTTGAAGGAAAAATACATCCTATCAGCGTAGCAATGCGTGAAATTCATCTAAGTCCCACAAAACTTAGCAACGGAACTTTAGAAGATAACCCTCCGGTTACTATTTATGACACCTCGGGGCCCTATACCGATGAAAATGCATCCATTGATATCACAAAAGGACTTCCACGAATCAGGGAGCAATGGATACTGGACAGAAAAGATGTGGATATCCTGAGCGGAATCACTTCGGAATACGGAAAAACCCGTCTGGCAGATTCCCGCCTTGATGAACTGCGTTTTGCGTACGATCACAAACCTAAAGTAGCCAAAGAAGGATTAGAGCTTACCCAGCTTTATTATGCAAAACAGGGAATCATTACCCCGGAAATGGAGTATGTGGCGATCAGGGAAAATCAACGGATTGAGCAGCTGGAAACAGTCACTAAAGAAATGTCATTTCAGCATCCCGGAAACAGTTTCGGTGCCAATACTCCGAAAAGCAAAATAAGTCCCGAATTTGTAAGAGATGAAATTGCCGCAGGAAGAGCAATCATCCCGAATAATATCAATCATCCGGAGAGCGAGCCAATGATCATTGGACGTAATTTTTTAGTTAAAATTAATGCCAATATCGGAAACAGTGCTGTTTCATCAAGTATTGAAGAAGAAGTAGAGAAGGCGGTCTGGGCCTGCCGTTGGGGTGCAGATACCATTATGGACCTTTCTACAGGGAAAAATATCCACGAAACAAGAGAATGGATCATCAGAAACAGCCCGGTTCCTATTGGTACTGTCCCCATTTATCAGGCTTTGGAAAAAGTAAAAGGTGTTCCCGAAGATCTGACGTGGGAAGTTTTCAAAGATACCTTAATTGAACAGGCAGAACAGGGAGTTTCATACTTTACGATTCATGCCGGGGTTTTATTGAGATACATCCATCTTACCGCAAAAAGAGTAACAGGAATTGTTTCAAGAGGAGGCTCCATCATGGCGAAATGGTGTCTTTATCACCATAAAGAAAACTTTCTGTACACCCATTTCGAAGAGATCTGCGAAATCATGAAGAAATATGATGTGGCTTTTTCGCTTGGAGATGGTCTCCGTCCGGGATCTATTGCAGATGCCAATGATGCTGCACAGTTTGCAGAACTTGAAACTTTAGGTGAGCTGACGAAAATTGCCTGGAAACACAATGTACAGGTGATGATCGAAGGCCCGGGGCATGTACCCATGCACATGATCAAAGAAAATATGGAGAAGCAATTGGAAGAATGCCAGGAAGCACCGTTTTATACTTTAGGGCCTTTGACGACAGATATTGCACCGGGTTACGACCATATTACCTCTGGTATCGGTGCTGCTATGATCGGCTGGTTCGGCTGTGCGATGCTGTGCTATGTAACTCCGAAAGAACATTTGGGTCTTCCAAACAAAGAAGATGTAAAAGTTGGAGTGATCACTTACAAATTAGCGGCACACGCGGCAGATTTGGCGAAAGGTCATCCCGGAGCCCAATACAGGGACAATGCTTTAAGTAAGGCAAGATTTGAATTCAGATGGGAAGACCAGTTCAATCTTTCACTGGATCCCGATACGGCAAGAGCTTATCATGACGAAACGCTGCCGGCGGAAGGAGCTAAAATAGCTCATTTTTGCTCCATGTGCGGACCGAAATTCTGTTCCATGAAGATTACCCAGGAGATTCGCGATTCTGCAGAAAAAGGAATGCTGGATAAATCCCAGGAATTTATTGAAAAAGGAAAAGAAATTTATATATGATCCTTGTTATCACTCCCGAAACAAGAGTTCAGAACGAGGCGGAGATCATCAACCGGATGTTTCAGGAAGGATTGGATCTGCTCCATATAAGAAAACCTGTGATGAGCCGGGAAGAAATGACCAGTTTCCTGGACAGTATTGATGATGAGTTTTATCCTCAACTGGTACTGCACGGATATTATGATTTGAGGAAAGATTATCATATTTCCAGGTTTCATTTCAGAGAAGCTGACCGGAAAGATGAAACTTATCAATCTTATATAAGCCAAAGTACCCTTTCTACTTCTGTTCATGATATTGAAACCTATGATTCTCTGGAAAAAGAATGGGAGTATGCATTGATAAGCCCGGTTTTTCCAAGTATTTCTAAAAAAGGTTATGGTGAAGAATCAACCGTGATGGAAGAGATAAAAAACAGAAACAACCCCAACGTAAAATTAATTGCATTGGGAGGAATTAATGAGAATAATATCTGTAAAGTATTTGAAAACGGAGCAGACGGAGCGGCATTATTGGGTGCGGTTTGGGAAAGTGATGAACCATTAAATACATTCAAAAGATGCAGAAAGAACGTCCTTTTGTGATAAGTATTGCAGGATTTGATCCCTCAGGGGGAGCCGGCATTTTAGCAGATATAAAGACATTTGAGCAGCTTGAAGTAATAGGACTGGGCGTATGCACGGCAATGACTGTTCAGACTGCATCTCAATGTCTGAGCATTGACTGGCAGTCTTTGGAGCAAATAGTTTCGTCAATAACTGTTTTAATGCAGGAATATACTATTCAGGCTGTAAAAATAGGGGTGGTAAAAGATGCCGTATTTCTGGAAAAGATTGTAGAAACCATACGTTTCCATAGCTCCGGGGCAAAGATCATCTGGGATCCTGTCTTAAAAAGTACCTCAGAGTTTTCTTTTTTTGACTTGGAAACTTTATCTCTTTTGACCAATGTTTTAAAGAAGATGGATCTTATCACACCCAATTATAATGAATACAGGATTTTACAGGAACACAATCTTTTAAATCAAGACCGGAACTCATGCGCTGTATTGGTCAAAGGCGGCCACAGAAATGATAGATTAGGAACAGATACCCTGATCCGGAACGGAGAAGAAATCTCCTTGGAGGCAGGCTTTGATGAATCTTCCGGCTATTATCCGAAACATGGCTCAGGGTGCATACTGTCTTCAGCAATTGCGGGTTGGCTGGCAAAAGGAGAAAGCCTGGAAGGCGCCTGTAGGAAAGGAAAATTATATATTGAGAAATTTTTAAAAAGTAACCCTTCTTTATTGGGTTTTCATTCAGTTTAATCATGGAAAAATTACAATACATATCACAGGGATCAACAAGAGAAGAGCAGGAGCTTAATATCCGGAATGCTTTGGATAATGGTATAAAATGGCTGCAGCTCCGCTGGAAAAACGCCAATGAAAGTGAATTTTTTCAACTCTGTGAAACTTCAAAGAAACTTTGTTCAGAGTACGAAACGGTTTGTATCATTAATGACCATGTTCAGATGGCGAAAGACATTGATGCAGACGGTGTTCATTTAGGTTTAAAAGATATGTCCGTTGAAATTGCAAGACATATTTTAGGTGAAAATAAAATCATCGGGGGAACGGCCAATACCCTTTCAGATGTCCTTCAGAGAATCAATGAGCCATGTGATTATATAGGTTTGGGACCTTTGAGATTTACAGCTACAAAAGAAAAACTGAGCCCTGTTTTGGGATTTGAAGGCTATCAGAACATGATTAAAAGTTTAAAAGACAAATCCGTCATCATTCCGAAGATTTTTGCGATCGGAGGAGTTGTGCTTCAGGATATAGAACGACTTCAGCAGATTGGAATATATGGTGCTGCAGTTTCCGGAGAGATCACCAGCCGGCCATCTGTGATCAGTGAATTTAAAAAAGCAATGATATGAATAATCAGAAATTAATAATAGCAGACAGAATATTTGAGTCAAGGTTGTTCCTAGGAACAGGAAAATTCGGAAACCTTCGGGAAATGGCGGCTTCTGTGATCGCTTCAGGAACAGATATGGTTACCATGGCTCTGAAAAGAATAGATTCCGGGGCAGCAGAAGACGGATTATTGGATTCATTAAAAGGAACCAATGCTCATCTGCTTCCCAATACTTCAGGAGCCAGAACTGCAAAAGAAGCCGTATTGGCAGCTCAGCTTGCAAGAGAAGCGCTGGAAACCAACTGGGTAAAATTAGAGATCCATCCCGATCCTAAATACCTCCTTCCGGATCCTATTGAAACCCTGTATGCAACAGAAGAGCTGGCCAAACTGGGATTTATCGTAATGCCATATATCCACGCAGACCCGGTTTTATGCAAACGTCTGGAAGATGCCGGAACCGCTGTGGTAATGCCTTTAGGTGCTCCAATCGGGACCAATAAAGGATTGAGAACATTGGATTTTCTGGAAATTATTATCAGCCAGAGCAATGTTCCCGTTGTGGTAGATGCCGGAATCGGAGCCCCTTCGGATGCCGCAAAAGCGATGGAAATGGGAGCCGATGCCGTTCTTGTCAATACCGCAATAGCCGTAGCAAGAAACCCCGTCAATATGGCACTGGCCTTTAAAGAAGGAGTTATTGCCGGAAGAAGAGCCTTTGAATCAGGCTTGGGGGCAATAGCAGATCATGCGGAAGCATCAAGCCCTCTGACCTCTTTTCTATTTGAATAATATGTAGCACAATGAACAGCTTTAAAGATATTTTTGAACGCTATCAGTGGGATGAGGTAAAAGAAAGACTCGGAAAAGTAACCCACTCAGAAGTACTGAACAGCCTTCAGAAAAAACAAAGGACGATGGATGATTTTCTCAATCTTCTTTCGCCTGCCGCAGCACGGGAGCTGGAAATGATGGCTAAAATGACCCGTCATCTTACCCAGAAACGCTTTGGAAAAACCATCCAGCTCTATGCACCGATGTACCTCAGCAATGAATGCCAGAATATCTGTACGTATTGCGGTTTTAGTCTGGATAATGAAGTAAGGAGAAAAACCCTTTCCGATATGGAACTGATGATAGAAGCTTCTGTTCTGAAATCTATGGGCGTTAATCACGTTCTCTTAGTAAGTGGAGAGGCTAATAAAACAGTTGGTATTTCTTACTTTCTGAATGCGGTACGCCTGCTGAGACCACATTTTGCCAATATCTCCATCGAGGTTCAGCCTTTGTCAGAAGAAGAATATCTGCAGCTGCATCAGGAAGGTGTTTATTCCGTTTTGGTTTATCAGGAGACCTACCATCAGGAAGTTTATAAACATTATCATCCTAAAGGAAAAAAATCAAACTTTCATTTCCGGCTGGAGACACCGGATAGAATAGGACGTGCCGGAATTCATAAAATAGGGCTTGGTGTTCTGCTTGGGCTGGAAGACTGGCGTGTAGACAGTTTCTTTAATGCCCTTCACATTGATTATCTGCAGAAGCAATACTGGAAAAGCCGCTTTTCAGTTTCATTTCCAAGACTCAGACCTGCAGAAGGAATCATTGAACCCAATTTTATTATGGAAGATAAGGATCTGCTGCAACTGATCTGTGCCTACAGAATTTGGAATGAAGACCTGGAAATTTCAATATCCACCAGGGAAAATGAAAAATTCAGAGACCATATCATATCCCTTGGAGCCACAGCAATGAGTGCTGCCTCAAAAACAAATCCCGGAGGTTACGCCGTGGACATTGAATCTTTGGAACAGTTTGAAACCAGCGATGAAAGAACCATGGAAGAAGTGAAAAACAGCATCAGAAAAGCCGGCTACGATCCGGTGATGAAAGACTGGGATCCTGCGTACAGCAGAGCTTAAACCATTAATAGCATTGAAGTCATTAAGTTTAATTAAGAAAAATCAGTCGATTTTTTAATCTTAAAACAAACTCGTCTTAATATTCTTAACAGCTTAAAAAACCTTAATGGCTCAAAAACAATTGTGTAGTGAAAAATAAAGACATTTTTGCAAGATACAGCCGGCAAATATTTATCGAAGAAATAGGTCTGGAAGGACAGAGAAAAATCAGGTCGTCCAAAGTACTTGTCATTGGGGCAGGAGGTTTGGGAAGTCCCGTTATCCAGTATCTCGCTGCGGCCGGAGTCGGGACATTGGGTGTGGCAGATTTTGATGAGGTGGAACTTCATAACCTGAACCGCCAGATTATTCATAACGAAAATACCGTTGGAGTTTTAAAAGTCAGAAGTGCAGAAGCATTTGTCAATAAACTTAATCATCAGGTGAAGTTTACCGGAATCAATCAGAGGATCAGCAGTTCAAATGCAGAAGAAATCCTTTCACAGTATGATATTATTGTAGACGGATCCGATAATTTTACTACCAGATATCTCATCAATGATACCTGTGTGAAACTTGGAAAACCTTTGGTTTATGGAAGTATTCTGGGCTTTTCAGGGCAGGTTGCAGTGTTCAATTACAAAGGCAGTAAAAGCCTCAGAGATCTCTTTCCGGAACCTCCTTTTGATGAAGATATCCCGGACTGCGACAGTCTCGGAGTTCTGGGAGCACTGCCGGGCATGGTAGGGAGTATGATGGTTATGCAGGTTTTAAAGATCATTACAGAACTTCCTGTACAACCAGATCAGCTTACCCTCATCGATACTTTGGAATGGAGATTCCAGGCCATCGGTTTTTAATTATATTGTTTTTAAATAAATAAGGCAGTAAAGAAATTTACTGCCCTATTTTATGATCCTTGATCTAAAAAATTACTGTGCCTGCGGCATCACGCCGGTGTCCTCTTTTTTAGTCTGGTTCAGGATGTTTGGATCTTCCTTGGCCAGTTTATTTTTCGTTGGAATTTTATAATTGATTGAAATTCCGAAATTTCGTGTGTCATACTTGCTTCTGATCATTACAGCCTGTCCTTCAGGTGGATTAGATCTTACCTGCATTACCTGTCCGTTAAAAATATCATTCGCAAAAACAGAAACTGTCAAACGATTATTCATGAACTTTTTCGTTAAAGTAAGGTCAAAGGAATTGTTGAAAGGTTTTTCTGCTGTAAAATAGAAATACCCTGCTTTTGGAGTCAGATAGCTGTAGTTAGCCGTTAGTTTGATGTCTTTCGGTAAAAGTAACTGAGTCATAATATTGAAGATCCAGAAACCTTTGTTATTTAAATTATCAATTTCGTGCTTCTGATATCCTGCATACAGGTACATGAAATTAATTTTATCAGGGTTAAAATTAAACTTCATGATCTCGCTCATCGGTTTGCTGAAAATCATAAACGGAATAGGAAGGCCAACATTAAAGTTGTGAATTCTCATATTTGAAATATTCACCTGCTCATTGAATAGCTTCCTTCCGTCTTTTCTTATAATCTGAGCCACCTGGTTATTTGCTGAGCTTACACTATAGCCGATAAATGCATAATCAAAAGCAGAAACTTTGATCTCATAATTGTCAAAAATAGTAGGCTGTAAATTAGGGTTTCCGGTTACTTCTGTGCTTGGCCCCGAGAATGTTACGTTATTCGGATTTAAAGCAGAAATACTTGGTAAACTGATTTTTTTGTTATAATTGGCAGCAACATATACCTGGTTCATTACACTGTACTGCACACTTGCATTCGGAAATAATTTAAACTTGTTAAAAGGGATTAGGTTGTCCTCAGCCAGATTTCCTTTCTTATCAAAAAATCGTGTAATACCGGAAATGTCATAGTTTTCGGCACGGGCTCCTAAAGTGAAATCAAATTTCTTCAGTTTAGCCTGAAATTCCAGATAGGTTGAAGCTGTCTGTCTTTGATAATCAAGGTTCGTGATTCCAAAGCTTTCAGTATCATAATCCTGTTTCTCATATAATCCTCCAAAGCTTACTTTTCCGCCGTCCAGAAGTTTAATTGGCTGTGAATAATCTATTTTGAAGTTGGCGATGTTCATGACAGATTTATTATTTAAAACATCCTTTTGCCCATCACTGTTTATTGTTTCTGTGGGATCAAATACAAAATAACCATCCTGAGAAAAGTTATCCTGAGCAAACTTACTGTCAGATCTGGTATATCCAAACTGGAAATCCAGCTTTTGAGATTTCTCCGCAAAACGTTTTTGATAAGTCACCACTGCTTCCTGCCTCAAATTATTGGTATGGGCAACATCTGAAGAATTATAATAAGCTTCCCGTAAATCTTTAGGATTTTTTTCAAAAGGTAAATCCCCATGACCATTACTCAGAGTATAGTTGTCATTATTATTATGGTAAATATCATAGTTCAGCAATAATCTGTCCTGTCCAAGGTCAAAAGTCAGTCCTGATTTTGCAAAATACCCGCGTCCGATTCTGTCTGTATGACTGGATAATAATTCGTCTTGCTGACCATTCAGCATACTTTCACGGTAATTTTGACCAACATTCAGCTGCCAACCGAAATACTTGTTTCTGGCATTTAAGTTTAATGAATTGGTAGTTCTGCTTCTGAATTTATCATAATTCGTAAACGAGTAATTTCCTGAATAGGTAGCCGTTAAATATTTATTGGCATTTTTATTCGTAATGATATTCATGATTGCGCCTCCTGAAGTCGCAGGAAATTCTGCACCGGGCTGTGTGATCACTTCAATTCTGTCTACCGAATTCGCCGGCATCCCTTCCAGGAAAGAATTTAGTTCGTTGGTGGTAATGTTTAAAGGTCTTCCGTTAAGATATACTTCAAGCATTTTCCCCTGATACATCATTCCTGCAATATCGGTAGACACCAGGCCGGGAAGCTTTTTGATGCCTTCCAGAACATTGCCGTTATTAAGCTGAGGCTGTTCAGAAAAGTCAAAAATAGTACGGTCTGCTTTCTGTTCAACGGCTTTTTTAGTTTTAGTGATTACTACGCCTTCAATTTGCTTTTCCTTTTCTGCATTACTGCTGTTCTTCTCCTGGGAATAGGCGAAAAAAGATCCCAGCAGCGATAAAGCTAGTATAGTTTTTTTCATAATGTTTTTTTTACTACTGTTCAGTTAGACGCAAAAAAGAGCATTTTGTTACTGCGAAATTTGCGAAATGTTAAATTTTTGGGCAATTATTTTTTTATTTCCGAAATAATTATATCTTTGCTTCGTAATTATCAAGAATCTCATAGATGGGATAGCAACCTGCAAAAACAAGCAAGGTGCTAAAATAGATAAGCCGGCATGCCCGGAAAAAATGTTTATTCTCTATTTTCTCCCATCTTGACATTTTTGTTTTAAAAATAAAATCAATGTTTAAAGACAAAGGAAACCACAAGACCAATTTAAATTTTCGTTTCTCAGATCATGAAGTACCGCTTCATTATTCTGACCTCTATTCATACCATTTCCACATGCGTATGTGTTGTTGTTTCTAGACTTTGGATCAACTTCAAATCTGTGTAAGAGATAAGCTTTTTTTGACGCAAAGAAATTAATTATTGTATTGATAAAGGGAAGCAAAGGCGGAATCAATTTCATTGATTCGATTAAGCGAATGTTGTAACCCTATAGCTTCATCAGTGACGCAGTCACATTCTTTGCCTTCCTCAAAACTAAACGTTAACAGATTAAACTTTGCGTTAAAAACCATTTCTCTTCCCAAGTTTTGTATATGATCCTAGACTTCTTTAAAAAATAATCTAAACATTCCGGAGTTTTGCAGCGCCCTGAAATAGAGGTTGCAGGAAAACTATGGCCTGAAATCAAACCAACAATCAGTAATAAAAAAATAGAAAACACATGCGCAATTTCGAGAAAAAAACAATCATAGCTTCGGCAGCATTTATATCAGCATTTTACTTTGGACAGTCGGATTCTGCATCATCCAAAAAGATTGATGATGTAGTAATCCTTGGATCGAGAGGATCCGGAAGATCTCTTACGGAAACTCCGGTTCCGGTAGATATCATCAATATCTCAAAAATTTTAAGACAAAGCCCCGTTAACAATATAAGCCAGGCTCTCAACTATGTGGTGCCTTCATTTTCTTCCACATCACATACAGTTAATGACGGAACCGATTTTGTAGACCCTGCTCTTCTCAGAGGGCTCGGCCCGGATCAGGTTTTAGTACTTCTTAACGGAAAAAGAAGATACCAGTCTTCTCTGATTAATGTTACATTGACGCCTGGAAGAGGTTCAGTGGGAACAGACCTTAATGCTATTCCTGCGTTTGCTCTGGACAAAATTGAGGTGCTAAGAGACGGAGCCTCTGCTCAATACGGTTCTGATGCTATTGCAGGTGTTGTGAATTTAGGGCTTAAAAGAAGATTAGGCTTGTCAGGCCAGGTTTTCCTGGGAGGATACGCTTCACCGGTCGCCAATAATTTTTCCGGAGGACTAGATGGGCAGACTATTTCAGCTGATCTGAACTATGGAGCAAAAATTGGTGAAAAAGGATTTATTAATGTAACCGGATCGGTACAGTACCGTGATCCGTATTCAAGAGCGGGTGTGCGTCAGGGAGATATTTTTAATGCCTATAATGCCATTAATTACAGGGCATTGGAGAATGGAGTCAATATTGATGGACTATATAAAAATATTACCAATACCTCCAACAGCCAGCAGATCATCAATACAGTCAAGCAGTATGCATCCCAGGTTGATTATTTTTCGCAGGATTTTAAAAATCAGATATCAGGAGCCAACAGTATTGCCGCCCTACAAGGGCTGCTGGGAAAAGACTTTACCGATCAGGAGCTTAATTACAGGGGGCTGGAAAGAAAAGATTTCAGCCTAAGAGCAGGGCAGTCTAAGCTGCAGTCGGCGCAGCTTTTTTTCAACTCTGAGATTCCGGTCAATGAAGACTGGAAGGTATATTCCTTCGGAGGTTACAGCTACCGTTTGGGAAATGCCGGAGGATTTTACCGCCTGCCAAATACCGGAAGAAATATTAATGTGGTCACTCCCAATGGATATCTTCCGCAAATTGAAGCAAATGTCAATGATTATTCCTTAGCCGCAGGAATTAAAGGAAAATGGAACGGCTGGAATGTAGATTTAAGTAATACTTTCGGGAAGAATGCTTTTAATTTCGGGGTGGTCAATACATTTAATGCTTCTCTTGTAGATCGTTCACCAAGAACTTTCGAAGCAGGAGGATCTGAATTCTTACAGAATACCCTGAATTTAGATTTTTCAAAAAAATATGATGTCCTTCACGGCTTAAATGTGGCTTTCGGAGGAGAATACCGTTATGAAAACTATAAGGTAAATGCAGGAAATGAAAATTCCTACGTTTCCTATGATATTTTTGGACGTGTAGTAACTGCCGCTACTCCTGACAATGAAAAAGTAACCGACTTTTTTGGAGCTGTAAGACCTGCAGGCTCCCAGGTTTTCCCGGGATTCAGCCCGGATAATGCAGTTTCCGGAAATAGAAACAGTTTTGCGGCCTATGCAGATGTTGAGATAGAACCAACCGATTGGTGGCTGCTGGAAGGAGCCTTACGTTTTGAAAATTATTCAGACTTCGGTTCTACCTTTAATTATAAATTGGCGACCAATGTAAAACTGGCGACCAATTTCAACTGGAGAGGAGCAGTCTCCACCGGATTCCGGGCACCTTCTTTAGCACAGATCTACTACAGTTCCACTTCTACACTGATTCAACAGGGACAGACAACGCAGGTCGGAACTTTCAGAAATAATTCTGAAGCAGCCCAGGCTTTGGGAATTCCAAAGTTGAAGCAGGAAACTTCGCAATCGTACAGTACAGGAATTACATGGAAGATTCCGGCTTTAAGTCTGGTGTTTACAGCGGATGCCTATCTTATAAAAATCAAAGATAGAGTAGTGCTTACAGATTTATTCTACCGTCCGGAAGGAAGTTTTGCACCGGGTTCAGATCAGGCAGTACTGCAAAGTGCTTTCGATCTTGCGAGATCCAGTGCCGCGAATTTCTTCGCCAATGCTGTAGATTCCCAGACCAAAGGACTGGATATTACGGTTTCCCAGAATGCCAGAATTTCGGAGGGAATATCTCTGGAAAATAATTTGGGACTTAATCTTAATCAGACGAAGAGAGTTGGTGATATTCATGCTTCTCCGAAGCTGGTAAGTCAGATCAATAATTATTTCTCTGAACCAAACAGGGTTTATTTTGAAGAAGCTGTACCGCGTATCAAAGCAACTCTTGCGAATACATTGAAATTCTCGGCACTTACTGTTGCTCTCAGGAATTCTTATTTTGGAAAGGTGACCGATGCTGATGTTTTGGATGCTAATTTCGATGGCGTTACTGAAAGCAGAGAACATTTCGTTTTAAACGACCGCATTGTGACAGATCTTTCCGTAGGATATGATTTTAACAAAAATATTTCGGTAACCATAGGAAGTAATAACATTTTTAACATACTGCCTTCCAAAAGTCCGGATATCAGTTCACTGACCGCTGATAACCAGTTTGTGTATTCCAGACAGGTTTCGCAATATGGTATAGGGGGACGATTTGTGTTCGCGAGAGTGGAATTTAAATTTTAGGACAAACAAAGGATAAAGCAGAATAACGGAGTATCTGCTTCTCTATAGGGAATTAAATGCATCATCTATTACAATAATAAAAAAGCAGTTTCGATCGAAACTGCTTTTTCTATAATTAATTAATCTAACAATTAATTTTCTTGTTTCTTAATAAGGTTAAGAGCAGAACCTGCCTTAAACCAGTCGATCTGCTGATCGTTGTACGTATGGTTAGCCATAATGATATCTCTGGTTCCGTCCGTATGAATAAATTCTAAAGTCAGCTGCTTTCCTGGAGCGAACTGATCAAGATCTAAGAAATTAACCACATCATCTTCCTGAATTTTATCATAATCAGCTTCATTAGCGAAAGTGATTCCAAGCATTCCTTGTTTTTTAAGGTTGGTTTCATGGATTCTCGCAAATGATTTTACCAATACCGCTTTTACACCAAGATGTCTTGGCTCCATTGCAGCATGCTCTCTTGAAGAACCTTCCCCGTAGTTCTGGTCTCCAACAACAATGGTAGGAATTCCTGCAGCTTTGTAAGCTCTCTGTACGGCGGGAACTTCACCATATTCGCCCGTTAGTTCATTTTTAACACGGTTGGTTTCCATGTTATAAGCATTTACGGCTCCAATCAGCATATTGTTTGAAATATTGTCCAGATGGCCTCTGTATTTCAGCCATGGCCCAGCCATAGAAATGTGGTCAGTAGTACATTTTCCGAAAGCCTTGATCAATACTCTGGCCGCTTCAATGTTTTTACCGTCCCAAGCAGGGAATTCTTCCAATAGCTGAAGTCTGTCCGAAGTAGGGCTTACCTTCACAACAACAGAAGAACCGTCCTCAGATGGTGCCTGGTATCCGTTATCATCAACAGCAAATCCTCTGGCTGGTAATTCAGAACCTTTAGGCTCATCAAGTTTTACCTGCTCACCGTTTTCGGCAGTTAAAGTATCTGTAATAGGATTAAAGTCTAATCTTCCGGAGATGGCAACAGCAGCCACCATTTCAGGAGAAGCTACAAATGCATGGGTGTTCGGGTTACCGTCAGCTCTTTTTGCAAAGTTTCTGTTGAAAGAGTGAATGATAGAGTTTTTCTCTCCTTTATCAGCTCCTTCTCTGTCCCATTGTCCGATACAAGGTCCACAAGCATTGGTAAAGATTCTTGCGTTTTCAAATTTTCTGAAAGAATCTAAGAACCCATCTCTTTCTGCTGTGAATTTTACCTGCTCAGAACCAGGGTTAATTCCAAGGATCGCTTTAGGCTTAACTCCTTTTGATACTGCATCTTCCACGATAGAAGCTGCTCTTGATAAATCTTCATAAGAAGAGTTGGTACATGAACCGATAAGAGCCCATTCCACTTCTATTGGCCATCCGTTAGCTTCAGCCTTAGCTCTGAATTCGGCTACAGGAGTAGCAAGATCCGGAGTAAAAGGACCGTTTAAGTGCGGGGTAAGCTCAGAAAGGTTGATTTCAATTACCTGATCAAAATACTGCTCAGGGTTGGCATATACTTCAGCATCACCTGTTAAATGTTCTGCTATTTTATCTGCGGCATCTACTACATCCTGTCTTCCCGTTGCTGCCAGATATCTTCTCATGGAATCATCGTAGCCGAAAGTAGAGGTTGTTGCTCCCACTTCAGCACCCATGTTACAGATGGTTCCTTTACCTGTTGCTGAAAGGGACTCTGCCCCTTCTCCGAAATATTCTACGATACATCCTGTTCCTCCTTTTACAGTAAGAATTCCTGCCACTTTCAGGATAACGTCTTTTGCAGACGTCCAGCCACTCATTCTACCGGTTAATTTTACTCCGATAAGTTTTGGCATTTTAAGTTCCCACGCCATTCCGGCCATTACATCTACTGCATCAGCACCACCGACACCGATAGCCACCATTCCCAGACCACCTGCATTTACCGTGTGCGAGTCAGTACCGATCATCATCCCTCCGGGGAATGCATAATTCTCCAGTACAACCTGGTGAATAATACCGGCTCCCGGCTTCCAGAAGCCGATTCCGTATTTGTCGCATACAGAGCTCAAAAAATTGAAAACCTCAGAGTTTTTGTTAATCCCTTCCTGTAAATCCGATTCAGCACCTACTCTTGCCTGGATCAGGTGATCGGCATGAGCGGTTGAAGGAACGGCTACTTTAGCTTTTCCTGCCTGCATAAATTGTAAAAGTGCCATCTGCGCAGTTGCATCCTGCATGGCTACTCTGTCCGGTGCGAAATCTACATAAGAGTTTCCTCTTTCGTGTGCTGACGTAGCATTACCTTCCCAAAGATGGGTGTAAAGGATTTTTTCTGAAAGTGTAAGAGGTTTTCCCACGATTTGTCTTGCCGCAGCAATTCTTTCCGGGTAACGCTCATATACTTTTTTGATCATATCAATATCAAAAGTCATATCTTAATTTAATTTTTCTTTTTTATTAAATTTCCGTTATTAAACGGAAATATCTTTTGTTACTCAATTCATCAAATTCTGTTCCTTCAATTTATAAAAAAGGATAATTATATAAATAACGAGGATGTTTTATTTCTATCAAGTTAAGAAAAAAATGGAATTTCTTTCTATATTTTTATTTTAAATAATTCTAAAGTAGTCTTAAATAGAAAGGTTCTAAACAAAAATTGAAAGATTTTAAATCCCATAGGACTAAAATCTTTCAATTATATAATTTTTTAAAACAGTCCTGCGACTTATCGTCAAGCTTTATTAATGACCAACCTGAACCAACTCCTTAATAGGCGGAGCAAATTTAGTAAGGTCAATTCCTTCAACGGCTGCTTTATATTCATCGATATTAGGAATCCTTCCAATGATGGCAGATAAAACAACAACTGGTGTTGAAGCCAATAAAGATTCTCCTTTTTTACGTTCGGAATCTTCAACGACTCTTCCCTGGAAAAGGCGGGTAGAAGTTGCCAGTACCGTATCTCCTTTAGCTGCTTTTTCCTGGTTACCCATACAAAGGTTACAGCCGGGACGCTCAAGATACATCATGTTTTTGTATTCAACACGTGCTTCGCCTTTAGGAGCATTATCATCAAATTCAAAACCGGAATATTTTTCTAAAAATTCCCAGTCTCCTTCTGCTTTTAATTCATCGATGATATTATAAGTTGGGGCCGCTACAACAAGCGGAGCATTAAACTCAACTTTACCCTGTTGTTTTTCAATGTTTCTAAGCATTTGCGAAACAATTTTCAAATCGCCTTTGTGAACCATACAAGATCCGACAAAACCAAGATCTACCTTTTTCTCTCCTCCGTAGAAAGAAAGTGCTCGTATCGTATCGTGAGTATATCGTTTAGAAACATCATCATTGTTTACATCCGGATCTGCAATCATAGGTTCTACGATCACATCAAGATCAACAACAACTTCGGCGTAATATTTAGCATTCGCATCAGGAGTCAGAGCCGGTTTTTCACCTGATCTGATCTCAGCGATTCTCTTATCGGCTTTATTAATTAATCCCTGAAGAACCTGGTTATGGTTATCCATTCCTTTGTCGATCATGATCTGGATTCTGCCTTTTGCAATTTCCAGTGATTCGATCAAAGTGCTGTCTTCAGAAATGTTGATGGATGCTTTTGCTTTCATTTCTGCAGTCCAGTCTGTAAATGTAAATGCCTGGTCAGCAGGAAGTGTTCCGATGTGAACTTCAATAATTCTGCCCTGGAATACGTTTTCTCCTCCAAACTGCTTCAACATCTGTGCTTGAGTAGCATGAACAACATCACGGAAATCCATGTGTTCTTTCATATTCCCTTTGAATGTTACTTTTACAGATTCAGGAATTGGCATAGATGCTTCACCTGTAGCCAAAGCAAGAGCCACTGTTCCTGAGTCTGCTCCAAAAGCAACTCCTTTAGACATTCTTGTGTGAGAGTCACCCCCAATGATGATTGCCCACTCGTCTATTGTTATATCATTAAGAACTTTGTGAATAACGTCTGTCATAGCGTGATATTCACCTTTCGGGTCACGGGCTGTGATCAAACCGAATTCGTTCATGAATTTCATTAGTTTCGGAATGTTGGCCTGTGCTTTTTTATCCCAAACAGAAGCGGTATGACATCCGGATTGGTAAGCACCGTCAACAATTGGAGAAATCACGGTAGCTGCCATTGATTCAAGTTCCTGAGCGGTCATCAAGCCTGTTGTATCCTGAGAGCCAACGATGTTAACCTGTACGCGGACGTCTGAACCGGCGTGTAGGACTTTCCCCGGCGTTGTTCCAACTGCATTTCTGTTGAAGATTTTCTCAACTGCAGTTAAACCTTGTCCTTCGTGAGAAATTTCTTTTGACGGAGCAAAAACAAGAGGTGTTTCTATTCCTAGAAGTTTAGCAGCAAATGTCTGCAGCTTTTTACCGAATACAATAGCATATGATCCGCCAGCTTTGATGAACTCCATTTTCTGAGGAGTGAACGCCTTGGAAATGTCAATCAGTTCCTGATCGCCATTGTATAATTTTTTTGTTTTTGTATTGATGGTAAGAACGGTTCCTGTGGCTACAGAATAAGCTTCTTCAAGAATCGGTTCTCCAGCTTCGTTACGGATTGGCTCACCATTCTCATCTAATTTTTTAACCCAGTTTTTAAGGTCAAGACCAATACCTCCTGTAACGTCAACAGTGGTCAGGAAGATAGGAGAAATACCGTTTGTTCCTCCGACAATTGGAGCAATATTCACGAATGGAATATAGGGGCTTGCCTGTTTACCTGTCCATAAAGCGACGTTGTTCACTCCGGACATTCTGGATGAACCTACACCCATGGTCCCTTTTTCGGCGATCAGCATTACACTTTTGTCAGGATGCTGTGCCTGTAAAGCTTTAATTTCCTCCTGTGCCTGAGGAGTGATCATGCATTTACCGTGAAGCTCACGGTCTGATCTTGAGTGAGCCTGGTTACCCGGAGAAAGTAAATCTGTTGAAATATCACCTTCACCAGCGATAAAAGTCACTACTTTTATTTCTTCAGCAACTTCCGGAAGTTTAGTGAAAAACTCTGCTTTTGCATAGCTTTCAATAATTTCTTTTGCGATTTCGTTACCGCTATTGAATGCTTCCTTCAGACGGTTGGTATCCGCCTCATAAAGGAAAACCTGTGTCTTAAGAACGTTCGCTGCTTCCTTGGCAATAGAGATGTCATTACCCAGAGCCAGATCAAGCAATACCTCAATGGAAGGACCTCCCTTCATATGAGATAATAATTCGAAAGCAAAGGCCGGAGCTATTTCTTCTATTACGGATTCACCCAAAATGATCTCTTTTAAAAACTTAGCTTTTACGCCTGCAGCACTTGTTGTTCCCGGTAGGGTGTTGTAAATGAAAAATTTAAGAGAATCCGATCGATATTCGTTACCTGAATCTTTAATTTGCGCAATGATCTCGCTTAGTAATCCGGCACCGTCAATTGGCTTTGGATGTAGTCCCTGGTTTTTTCTTTCTTCAATCTCTTGGATGTAATCCTGATACATATTCATAATAATAGAAGTCTTTTAAATTTTAAAAAGTAGATTTAAGGCAGTTGTCAGTGCTACTGTTTTTCTTTAACAGATTGTAATTATAATAAACCATTCAAAGTTGCCGTAAAAAGAGTATAGGCATAAACAACATAATCTACCCCTTTAAAAATGTGAAATAACGCTGTTTCGAAATGGAATATATTTGACCCTGGAATGTAAGTAAATTTACCTGCGGTTTGTCTTGTTGAAAAACTCTCTTTGGGTAAGAATTCTACACTTTTTTGATAGCATGCCTATCAAAATTATATATCCAAAACGTTTTTAGATTATCAAACACTTAAAAAGTGCTCCCAAATTTACGATTTTTTAGTATTTTATCAGATGAAATTATTTAGATTCTTTATAAATATGAATTTGATAGTTTCTATTTTGGCCGTAATTTTGCAGGCAAATGATGAATATGAAAAATATCCTGAATCTTTGGTGCTTATTTATTTCGATTTTTGTTTTTTCACAGACGAAATCGGTGAAGAAGCTGCCCGTTAAAAATGTAACAAAAACCGCAGTAAAGAAGGGGCCTGCAGTGGCTAAGCCAAACCCTGATCTGGTGATCATTAACCCGGACCTTCCGGTTCTGATCCCCAAAAAAGAAGATGGAAAATTTGGTTACGTTAATCAGAATGGGAAATTTATCATCAAGCCTGAATATCATATTGCTGTCTTTTTTTATGAAGATTGTAATCTTTTGAATTCTCCCAACCCAAAAGTGAAAAAATTCGGAACCAATGAGTATGCTACTGTGGAGAAGGATATGATTTCTTACCGGGTGAATAAAGCAGGAAAAAGAGTCTATCAGTTCAAGGATTCAGATCTGGGAAAATGTAAATTTGAGGATTATAAGCAGCAGCTTTACCAGGCATACGTTTTAAATGGATTTTACGGTATCATTGAAAAGACCAGATTCGTGAACGCGGCAGATTACAGAGATTACCAGATTTATCCACAATATCAGTATTTATACATCCTGGAAGGTGATGATACCGCAGATCCAATGATTGTGGCATCGCATAATGACAGATTTGGAGTAATAGATGTTAATAATAAAGTGATTGTTCCTTTCGAATATTCCAATATAAAAAGAAATTTCAGCTGGAAACTGGGTAAAATGTTTGAAGTAACAAAAGACGGCAAGAACTATTATTATATTGACGCGAAAAATAAAACATATTAATGAGCTTTTTTGTGTCGGGAATCTTCCGCAGGTTGAACAGCTGATACCGGTCTTCGTTTACAGGATATCATTAACTCTTATATATTACATTTTTTTTGTAATTTTGCGACTGAAATAAAGGGGTGCTTTAACAAGCTGAGATTACACCCAATGAACCTGGAACAGATAATGCTGTTTAGGGAATTTTGAAAATGTACCAAATGGACAGTATAACAGTTATATCAATCATTGTTAGACCGTTAAATTAGTAACTGTTACATTATTAATCCGCCCCTTTTATTCATTAAATTTTAAAATTTATAGAATGAAAGGATTATTTTTTTTAGGGCTTACCGTAGGCTCTGCGGCCTTTATCCAGGCACAAAATAAGGATTCCCTGAAGGTCAGGGAAATTGAAGCTGTCAACTTTACCAAAAGACTGCCTGTTGCCAAAGAAATCATCAACGTACAGAAAGATGTAGACAGCAGGAATCTGGGGCAGGATCTTCCGATTCTTTTAAAAAATCAAACGTCTATTATCTCAACTTCTGATGCCGGAAACGGGGTTGGATACACGGGATTCAGAATTCGTGGAGTAGAGGGAAAAGGAATAAACGTGATGATGAACGGTGTTCCCTATAATGATTCTGAAAGCCAGGGAACATTTTTCGTTAATGTTCCGGATCTTACCAGTTCTGCCTCGCAGATTGTGATCCAGAGAGGTGTGGGAACTTCCAATAACGGGGTTTCAGCATTTGGCGCAAGTATTAATGTGATCTCCAAAGAGCCGGATGAGAAAATGTATTTTAAGACTGATGACAGCTACGGCTCATTTAACACCTACAAATATTCAGCGGAAGCAGGTTCCGGAAAATTCTGGAAAAACAGGCTTTCGGTAATAGGAAGGTATACACGTATTCATTCCGACGGATATATTGACAGGGCTTCTTCCAAACTGGATTCTTACAATTTTACCGCATTATTTGAAGAAGGTAAAACAAGGCTTCGCCTGATGGCTTTCGGAGGAAAAGAAAAAACCTATCAGGCCTGGAACGGAATCGACCGGCCAACCTGGGAAACCAATCCGAAATTCAATTATTCAGGACAATATACAGATCTGTTTACCGGAGAAGAGAAGTTTTACGATAATGAGACGGATAATTACAGACAGAATCATTTCCAACTTTTATGGGAACAGAAATTCAATGATAACTGGAATTTGGAAACAACGCTTCATTATACCAAAGGAAGAGGCTATTATGAAAACTATAAAAGAGTTGATGAAACGGATGTAGAGGCTACACACTATTCCAATTATAATCTGTCCGTGCCGATCGTCAATGGAGTTCCGGTGGAAATAACGGATTTTATCAGAAAAAAATGGCTTGATAATGATTTCTACGGGGCTGTTTCTACACTTTACGGAAAGTTGGATGATGTAGACCTGAACTTCGGTGTGGTTGCCAACCAATATTATGGAAGGCATTTTGGAAACGTTACCGGCGTTTATTTCCCGCAGATCAATGAGTATGAATATTACAGAAACCGTTCTGTAAAAACTGAGCTGGCAGGTTTTGCAAAAGCTTTATGGAGAGCCGGTGATCATTTTGAATTCTTCGGAGATCTACAGATTAGAAATATTGATTATGATACCAAGATCCTGACTGCCGGAGACGGAGAAGGCGGAAATCTTGATAAGAACTGGCTTTTCTTTAATCCAAAAGCAGGGTTGAATTATAAAATAGGAAACGGAAAAGTTTTCCTTTCATACGCGCATGCTCACCGTGAGCCAAACAGGGATGACCTGATGAGTGATAATGAAGTGAAAGCTGAAAAACTTCACGATTTTGAGGCAGGTATTGAAAAACAATTCGGGATTTTATCCGTAACCGCCAATTTATACTATATGTACTATGTCAACCAGTTGGTACTGAACGGGCAATTGAATAATGTAGGAGCATTTATAAGAACCAATTCCGGAAAAAGTTACAGAAGAGGGATTGAAATCGGAGTATTGGCTAAGCTTTCAAAACAATGGGAAGTAAATGGAAATGTAAGTTTGAGCCAGAACAGGAACCTTGATTTTAAGATTAAAAATAATGGAGTACTTAAAAATCTTGGAGATACCGATATTTCATTCTCACCGAATGTTATCGCTAATCTTGGCCTGAAATTCAATCCTTCCAAGAGTTTCCTGTTTGCTTTAACGAATCAGTATGTCGGAAAACAGTATCTGGATAATACAGGAGATAAAAACCTGCAGCTGAAAGATTATTTTCTGACCGATTTCAATGCACAGTATCAGTTTACCATTGCACATAATGATATTGCTTTAAAATTATTGGTCAATAATCTGTTCAATAAAAAATATGTTAACAATGGAGCAGTTTACAGTGGCGATCCATACTATTTTTCACAGGCCGGAACTAATTTTATGTTCGGGATCAGCTGGAAAATTCAATAATACGGAAGATAATTTACCAAACAGGGTTTAATACACTCAATTTTATACCTATTTATCAAAAGACTGTTCCGGCAGTCTTTTTTTATATCCTATAAATCTCTTCAGAAAGTCACGAAAAAATTATAAATTTGCTGCCAAATGAATATTTCAGCTTACATTTTAGAATATCTGAAACAATTTGGAACTGTGACGGTTCCGGGATTCGGTGCGTTTTCGCTTAAAAACTCCAAAGCAATTATTAATTCTGAGAACGGAAGCATTCTTCCGCCGGCAAGCGAGATCGTTTTTACAGTGGATTATGAAATTCAGTCTGATGAACTGGCTGCCTTTATAGCCGCAGAAAAACAGATGTCTTTAGAGGCTTCCAGAAGTGATCTGAAAATCCAGACCGATTTTTGGAAGAAAAAACTTCAGGCAGATCAGCTTCTGGAAATCCAGAATCTCGGACTTATCCATATTGAAGATGATAAAACCCACTTTAAAGGAAAAAGAATAGAAGCGGGACATCCGGATTTCTACGGACTCGAAGAAATCAGGCTCTCGGATATTAATAACGGTGAAAAAATCAGTACTAAAGAGAAGGGAGAGAAAGATTATACATTCAAAAAATCTATTCTTTGGATTTTCCTGCTGGTCATTCCTGTTTTAGGAATTTTGTATCTGGCATTCACTCAGAGAGAACTCCTTTTCGGAAAGAAATCTTTTGATAAAGTTTCTGTCCAGACTTCTACACACAGAATTGTAAAAGATACCGCAAAAGCAATGGTTCAGAGGCCGGAAGCGGCTGTTTCAGATTCCCTGAAAAAAGATTCATTAGCAAAACCGGCCGGAAAAGGTATAAAGTCAGCTCCGGCAGCTCAAAACAACACTAAGACTCAATGGCAAAAGTAAAAAAAGCGTCAGAATCTCTGACGATCATGACCAATATTGTTCTTCCGAACGAAACCAACTCTTTAAGAAACCTTTTCGGAGGTGAACTTCTTGCAAAAATGGACCGTTGTGCTTCCATTTCTGCAGCCAGACACTGTGAGAGAAGAGTGGTAACGGCATCTGTAAATCACGTTTCTTTCAATCATCCTATCCCTGAAGGCGGAGTGGTGGTCCTGGAATCTAAGGTTTCAAGAGCTTTCTCTACTTCAATGGAGGTGTATGTGGATGTTTGGTTGGATGATCCTATCAATCAGAAGAAAGTTCATACCAATGAAGGAATTTATACTTTCGTTGCAGTAGATGAATTCAACCGTCCTATTCCAATCCCGGATATGATCCCGGAAACAGAAGTGGAAAAACTGAGACATGCTGCAGCCTTCAGAAGGAAAGAGCTTTCTCTTATCCTTTCCGGAAGAATGAAACCTCTTGAATCTGTAGAGCTTAAGAAACTGTTCCAGGAACCGGAAGAAACAAAGGAATCAAAGAAAGATAAGAAATAAAAAATTAAACATAAATAACACAAATGGCTGGCACAAATTTTCACAAAAGGTTTGTGCCTAATCAAATGAAAAAAAATAATAAAAATGGATATTTCAGAAAATGATATATCAAAAATTGTTTATGAAGCAGGGTATATAGTTCATAAGTCATTAGGGCCAGGGCTTTTGGAAAGTGCTTATGAAGAATGTTTGTTTTATGAATTAAATAAATTTGATATTCTTGTAGAGAGGCAAAAACCGATGCCATTAGTTTATGATGAGGTTAAAATGGATATTGGTTATAGGCTTGACTTTTTAATTGAAAAAAAATTTGTATTGGAAATAAAATCCATAGAATCATTACAAGATATTCATTTAGCACAAATACTTACTTACCTTCGTCTAAGTAATTGTAAACTTGGAATGTTAATTAACTTTAATACGCTTCAATTTAAAAATGGAGTTAAAAGAGTGATTAACGGCACTTTATAATTGTGTTATTTGTGAAATAAATTAGTGTCATTTGTGTTTAAGCTATGAAAATACTTCTTTTAGATAAAAACCATCCTCTTATTACTGAACAGCTTTTGGCTAAGAATTTTATCATGGAAGAAGACTTCACGTCCTCTTACGATGAGGTTTGTCATAAAATTGAAAACTATGATGGAGTTATCATCAGAAGCAGAATCCCTCTGGATAAAAACTTTCTGGAAAAGGGGAAAAACCTGAGATTCATTGCCAGAGTAGGAGCCGGAATGGAAAATATTGATATTCCCGTTGCGGAAAAGCTGGGAATTCAGTTGATTAATTCTCCGGAAGGAAACAGGGATTCTGTAGCAGAGCATGTTGTGGGAATGCTGCTGATTTTAATGAACCGTCTTTTTATCGCTTCCCAGGAAGTGAGAAAAGGAATCTGGCTTCGGGAAGAAAACAGAGGGGATGAGCTTCTCGGGAAAACGGTAGGCCTTATAGGATACGGAAACATGGGGAAAGCTACTGCAAAAAGACTTTCGGGATTTGGCTGTAAAGTTATTTTTCATGATATCCTTCCCGGACTTTCCGATGAACATGCATCACAGGTCAGTTTAGACGAATTAAAGCAGTCTGCAGATATTCTGAGTCTGCATATTCCGCTAACTGCTGAAACCCAGTATCTTATTGATGAAAAGTTTATTTCACAAATGAAAAAAGATTTCTATTTCATTAATACGGCAAGAGGGAAAAATGTAGAAACTAAACATTTAGTTGATGCATTGAAATCCGGGAAGGTAAAAGGCGCCTGTCTTGATGTTCTCGAATATGAAAAGGCATCCTTCGAAAATCTGGAAACAGAGAATGAAGATCTGAAATACCTTCTGGAATCTGAAAAAACAATCGTAACACCTCATATTGCGGGATGGACTCACCAAAGTAAAGAAAAGCTGGCACAGGTAATTGTAGATAAAATCATTGCTTCCTACTGTTAGGAATATAATGAAAACAAAAATTATTCATTGTTTTTGCACCTTCCCTTTCACAAATTTCATCCTTTGTGTTAAATAATTCATAATGTACGCTCCGGACTGAGAAATTATTTTGAGTTTTATTAAATTGCTGCTCATTTTTTGATACTCATGACGAAGCGTAATTTTTTACTTATTGTAGCTGTTTTTTTATCCTTTATTTCCTGTAAAAAAAATTCTGAATCCAAGCAGACTTCAGCGGAAAGCACGACCCATCTTCCGAACTATGGAAACGTAGATCTGGGGAATGTCTTTACCAAAGAAGACAGCCAGCTTGGAGATAAGGAAATACTCACGGGGTACATCGACCAGTATTATAAAAAGATCTGGGAAGGAGGAGACCTGAGCGGTGGTATACTCGTGGCAAAAGGAGACGAAATTCTATATGAAAGCTACAGAGGTTTCGGCAGAGAAGGAAATCAGATGCCGATCGGTAAAAATACACCGCTGCATGTAGCTTCCGTTTCAAAGACGTTGACGGCTATGGCCATGCTGAAATTGGTAGAAGCCGGAAAAATAAAACTTACCGACCGTCTTACCCAGTACTTTCCGGGATTTCCTTATCCGGATGTTACTGTACAGACATTGCTGGATCAGAGAAGCGGACTTCCGAAATACGAATATTTTATTGCTAAAATACAGCCGGCTCCGGCAGAACTTTCAAAGTCTTTTATTACCAATCAGGATGTTCTGAATATGATCATCAAATACAAACCTGACCTGGCAAGGGATACGGATACAGGTTTTATGTATTGTAATACGAATTTTGCAATGCTTGCTTTATTAATAGAAAAGATTACAAAAACTCCGTTTCCACAGGCTATGAAAGAAATGGTATTCCAGCCTTTGAAAATGGAACACACTTATATTTTCCAGGAAAAAGATATCCCTACGGCTGCACAGTCCTTTTATTACGGAGGAAACAGACTCTATCCTTTAGACAGGCTTGATCTTATTTATGGTGATAAAAATGTGTATACAACACCAAGAGACCTTTATAATTTCTCCAAAGCCATGTTTTCAAAAGACTTCTTAAATCCCGACCTGATGCAGATGGTTTTCACACCTTACAGCAACGAGAAAGCAGGTATGAATAACTACGGACTCGGTTTCAGGATGAAGATTTTCGATAACGGCGAAAAACTTACCTATCATAACGGATGGTGGCACGGAACCAATTCTGTATTTGCCCATCTGCTGAAATCAAAAGTGACCATTGTAGCTATTGGAAACAAATATTCCGGTAAAGTATATACTGCACTGGCTTTATCAGGGTTATTTGAGGATTTTCCGGCCCAGAAAGATAAGCTGCACAGTGTAATGAACGACAATAAAGATACTTTGAATGCCGGACATGAAGTTTTTGGAGAATAATGTTTAATTTTGCTTAAACATATATGAAAAGACTTCTTCTATTATTCGTTATCTGTTTTCTTGTACACTCGTGTGCAAGAGTAGGATCTCCTGTTGGAGGACCGAAGGATACCCTGGCTCCAAAGTTTTTAAGCTCAAATATTGACACCACAAGAGTTAATGTAAAAAGAGATATCCACGAGCTCAGGCTGGATTTCGACGAATATATTACCTTAAAGGATATCAATAAAAACCTGATCATTTCTCCGCCTATCAAAAATATAAAGCGGATTCTTCCTTCCAATATTGCCAATAAGTTCGTAATGATCCAGTGGGAAGACACTCTTCAGGCCAATACGACTTATAACTTCAACTTTGGGAATTCAATTGCTGATAATAATGAGTCTAATATTCTTCGTTATTTCAATTTTGCTTTTTCTACGGGAGATAAACTGGATGATCTTTATATCAGCGGTGAAATTTCAGATGCGGTGGCTATTAAAAAGAAAGAGGGCGAGAATAAGCTTGTGGTAGGACTTTACCAGGTAAAAGATACCATGAACTACAGGCAGAAGCCCTATTATATTACAAAAGTGGATGAAGACGGCTATTATGAGCTTAATTATCTTACGCCGGGAAAATACAGAATCATAGCTTTTGATGATGAGAACAGTAATTCTATTTATGATCCGGGAAAAGAAAAAATAGGATTCCAGAAAGAAGCTGTAAATGTTGAAAAGTCTGTTTCAGGATTAAATTTAAAAATATATCCTTCGAAAAAGCCTTTGAAGTATGTTGAAATGAAAGAAAGCCCGGGAGGAGTTATCATGACTTTTGAAGGAAACCCGGATCATGTGAAAGTAGCTTCTGTAAACGAAAAACTTCAGGACATTAAAGTGACCCACCGCCCAAAATCAGATACTGTAAAAATCTGGTTTGATCCTGTAAAAAGTGATGTAGGGCAGACGGTTACTGAAAATCTTAAATTCAGCTACGATATCGGCAGCAAGCAGGATACAGTTTCCGTATTCTATAAATACAACAAAAAAAATGTAATGGATCTTGAAAACGACAGCGGAGGCCCTCTATTGGCTCCGAATTCTGACTTCAATATAAGATCCGGCTATATCATCGATAAGATCAGCCCTGAAAAATGGACTCTGAAAAGTGACAGCTTAACCACTCAGGAATTTACTGCTAAAATCTCTGAGACAGATCCTTACCAGATTCAGATTCAGTCAGACTTTGTAAATGGTAAAAAGTATCAGCTTACGGTTCCAAAAGAAACGGTATCATCTTATTATGCTAAAAATGCACAGTCAAAACGTTTTGATTTTGAAGTAGAAAAAGTAGATCAGTTCGGGAGCCTTGCCTTTACACTTCAGAATGCCCCTGAGGCCAGTTATTGGATCCAGCTTCTGGATGGTTCGGATAAAGTTATTTATTCAAGATATACCAAAGGTAACAGCGTGAAATTTGATATCCTGAAACCTAATGAATATATTGTAAGAATTTTGGTGGATAACAACGGAAATAAATTCTGGGACGAAGCTGATTTTGAAAAAGAAACCTTTGCCGAAGATTCCTATGTCTTCTACAAAAAAGCAGTTGTACGGCCATTGTGGGAAACCAAGGAAGATTGGGATTTAAAAGACACCAGAACGCTGGATAATCCTAAAGGAAACATTCCTAAACCTGTAGACGTTCCTGCAGAAGAAACCACGGATGCAGCCGTGCAGAAGGAAGTGAGCAAAGAAGTGAAGTCGGATTCCGGAAATGCAGTCCTGACACCGGTAAAATAAAGGTATGGGTACAGTAAAAAAAGTATTATTCTGGACACTTGTTGCTTTTGCATTAATCCAGTTTATTCCCATTGATAGAGTAAATAAACCTGTAAATTCAGCAGCTAACTTCGTCGATGCAAAAAAGACACCCCAGAAGATTAAAAATCTGATAAAAGGAGCCTGTTACGACTGTCACTCCAATGAAACAGTATATCCGAAATATGCCTATATTGCGCCTGTATCATGGTCTGTAAAAAGCCATGTCAATGAAGGCAGGGAACATCTCAACTTTTCTGTTTGGGGTACTTATAACAGGGAACTGAAAGAAAGTATGCTCAGTAAGTCTATCCAGACGCTTCAAAGCAGAGCGATGCCTATGCCGGGATATATCGTCTACCACAAAGAAGCTAATCTTACAGATGCTGAAAGAACATTGCTGGTTCAGTATTTTGAAGATATGCTGAAATCAAAATCTTACTGAAATCAAATAAAATAACTCCCGCACATTATCATCTGCGGGAGTCAATTTCTTTATAATAACTTACCGGTTATTCTTCAGATATTCCTTAAAGAATTTCTGCTGAGACTCAAAAGCAAGCTCTTCAAGGTCCAGAGCATTCAGAGGAATCCAGATCGCCTCTGATATTTCAGAAAGTTCAAGATTCACTTCAAACTTCTCCTGAACACGATACTCATAAAAAAGATCGATCGTATTATAGTCAATTTCTTTATACTGATAGATATTAGGAAGACTGGTAAGGTAGTTTAGGTTTGAAATATCCACATCAAGCTGAAGCTCTTCAAAAAGCTCTCTTTTGCACGTTTCCTCTGCGCTTTCCTTAGGATCTACGAAACCTCCGGCCAGATCGAGTTTCCCCTTTTTAGGGTCCCGGTTTCTTCTGGTAAGGTAGATTTCATCACCACATCGGATCACAACAGCTACCGCGCCGGCAACATTATTGTAGAGGGTAAAACCGCATTCGGGACAGCTCCATTTCTTCTCGCCGTCCCAATGCAGTGTTTCTTTGCCACAGCTTGGACAGTATTTCAATAATTTCATCTGTTAACAATATTTTTTCAAAGTCAGATGAACTTCGTTTTATTGAGCAATATTAATATTCCTCGGGTGATAAGTTAAAATCACGTCACGAAGCTCTTCCGTTTTCAGATGAGTGTAGATCTCCGTAGTAGTAATACTGGAATGTCCCAGCATTTCCTGGATATAACGAAGGTCTGCCCCATTCTGTAAAAGGTGCGTTGCAAAAGAATGTCTGAAAGTGTGTGGAGATATTTTTTTGCTTACTCCAGCTTTATCTGTAAGTTCTTTAATGATCAGAAATACAATTACTCTGGACATAGATGTTCCACGGCTGTTAAGAAACAGCGTATCCTCATATTTTTTATTGATCTTACTTTTTGAACGTACTTCTTTAATGTAGGTTTCCAAAAGTTCAGCAGTATAATCGGCCAAAGGAACGAAACGTGTTTTGTTGCCTTTTCCGTTTACTTTAATGTACTGTTCTTTGAAATTGATGTTCGAGATTTTAAGGTCAATAAGTTCCGAGACACGTAATCCGCATCCGTAAAGAACTTCAATGATACAATGATTTCTCTTTCCGAGGTCAGAATTCGACTCAATGGCTGCGATGATCCTATTGATGTCAGTCAGGCTTAAGGTGTCAGGAAGATACAATCCCAGTTTTGGACCTTCAAGCAGTGACGCAGGATTGTCTTCTCTGAACTCGTCCTCAAGCAGAAACTTGAAGAAAGCTTTTATCGAAGAAATCCATCTTGCTTGTGATCTTTCGCTGAACTTCTGTTTGGAAAGATTGAAGATATATTCCTGTAAGTTTTCGTAACCGATAGAGTCTGGACCGACGTTTTCCAGATCCACTTCGGCATAATCTTTTAATTTTTTGATGTCTCGAATATAGGCATCGAGAGTGTTTTCTGAAAAATTTCTTTCGAAGCGAAGAAAGATTTCAAAATCTTTGATTTTTTCATCCCAAGTCATATTTGTGCTTTATTTTTTTAGTTCACAGTCCGATATTTGTTCTATTTCAATGTTATGGTTTCTCAAGAACGCTATTCCGTCGTCGTCTGAATACTCATTAATATACACAAGTCTTGTAATTCCAGCCTGCAGAATCAGTTTACTGCATTCTTTGCATGGCGACAGCGTTAGATATAACGTTGCCCCTTTTGCAGACTGTGTGGAAGCGGCCAGCTTTAATATAGCGTTGGCTTCCGCATGAAGTACATACCAGTGCGTTTTTCCCTCTTCATCTTCACAGCAGTTTTCAAATCCCGAAGGAGTTCCGTTGTAACCGTCTGAAATAATCATCCTATCTTTTACGATAAGAGCTCCTACCTGTTTTCTCTTACAGTAGGATAATTTTGCCCACTCTTGGGCCATTTTAAGATAAGCTTTATCAAACTTATTCATACCGCAGCATTAGTTTTTTTCGAAATAATTTGGATTAAAATCTTAGAAGTTAGGCTTTCTTTTCTCTAAAAAAGCGGTAACCCCTTCTTTCTTGTCGTTCATTTCAAAAAGTTCCCCGAAATACTTGATTTCAGATTCAAAACCTTTATCTGTATCAGACAAGTTTACGGCTTGGATGGCCTTTGATATAGCCATTGGTGAGTTGCTGGCTATAATACTCGCTAATTCTTTTGTTTTGGTTAATAATTCTTCAATAGGATATACTTCATTCACCAATCCGATTTCCTTTGCTTTTTGAGCGGGAATCATTCTGGCAGAGAAGATCATTTCGTTGGCGATGCCTTTTCCTACCAGTTTAGGTAGTCTTTGAGTTCCTCCGTACCCGGGAATTAATCCCAGTGTAACTTCCGGAAGTCCCAGTCTTGCATTCTCTGATGCATATCTGATGTGGCACGCCATTGCTAGCTCTAAACCTCCTCCCAATGCGAAACCGTTCACGGCCGCAATAACAGGCTTAGATGTATTTTCAATTTTGTTGAACAGGGTATTATGCCCGTTTCTGGCCAGTTCTTCGGCTTTTTCCTGTCCAAAATCACTGAATTCTTTTATATCGGCTCCCGCTACAAATGATTTTTCGCCGCTTCCTGTAATAATAATCACCCTACAGGACTCGTCAGCGTTAAGTTCATCCATGGCTGAGCTTATCTCTTGAATCGTTTTTGCATTTAAAGCATTTAAGCTTTGTGGTCTGTTTATGGTAACAACAGCTAATTCCCCTTCCTTTTCTAATAATATATTTTCGTAACTCATTTTTCCACTATAAAATATTATTTTTTGCAAATTATGAATTTTTTACAAAAAAAAGGAAAAAATATTAGTTTTTTTTCCTTTTACTTAATGAATCCTTCAAAATACTATTTCGAATGATTCATCATATTTGCATCAATATTGATATTAAGCTGAGATGCCACTTTCATGCCAAGTTCAATATTAGTCCTGAAAAAGTGACATAATTGACGGTTAATAATCTCATCTTTTTTCGGTCCGGTAATTCCTCTCATGCTTCCTACGATGTTGCTGATTAGGTGTTCTCTATCTTCAGCCGTCATGGATTTTGTATACAATAATCCGGGCTGAGTGTAATGATCATCATCATTTTCATTCCTGTTATAATTGGCAACGTGGGCACTGTCCAGCTCATATTCATAATTCTTATAAGCGGAATCCGGCTTAATGTCGTCAAAGCTGTTCGGAAAATAATTCGGTTTGTCCTGATACTGGCTCGAATCTGCCATAAAACCGTCTCTCTGGTAGTTGTTGACTGCAAAAGGGCATCGGTTCACTTCCAGCTGGTGGGCATTTACTCCAACCCTGTATCTGTGGGCATCAGGATAAGAGAATAGTCTTCCCTGAAGCATTTTGTCCGGAGAAAAACTGATTCCATTAATAAGACTGCTCGGTGAAAATGCAGACTGTTCTACATGAGCAAAATAATTGACCGGAACTTCATTCAGTTCCATTTCACCCACTTCAATCATCGGAAAATCATCGTGAAACCATACTTTGGTCACATCAAAAGGGTTCCATCTGAAATCTTTTGCCTGCTCTTCCGTCATCACCTGGATATACATAGTCCACTTCGGAAAATCTCCGTTTTCAATAGCACTGCAAAGATCTTCCTGCGCGAAATCAGGATTTTCTCCGGCCATCTTTACCGCTTCCGCATCCGTGAAATTTTTGATTCCCTGCTTTGTTATAAAATGAAATTTCACCCAAACTCTCTCATTCTGAGCGTTGATCATTGAAAAAGTATGAGATCCGAATCCGTGCATATGTCTGTAGCCATAAGGTGTTCCCCTGTCTGACATTAAAATAAGAACCTGGTGTAGCGATTCCGGATTATGGCTCCAGAAATCCCACATCATCGTGGCGCTTTTTAAATTGGTTTTCGGAACTCTTTTCTGAGTGTGGATAAAGTCCGGAAATTTTTTAGCATCCTTAATAAAGAATACCGGTGTATTATTTCCTACGAGATCCCAGTTTCCGTCTTCCGTATAAAATTTTAAAGCAAAACCTCTCGGATCTCTTGCCGTATCTGCGCTTCCTTTTTCTCCACCTACGGTAGAAAACCGGGCAAACATTCTGCAGGAGTTTCCGATTTTTGAAAATAATTTGGCTTTTGTATACTGGCTGATATCATGTGTCACGGTAAATGTTCCGTAGGCTCCACTTCCTTTAGCATGCACAATTCTCTCCGGGATTCTTTCCCTTACAAAGTGCGCAAGGTTTTCCTGAAGGATGAAATCCTGCAGCAGGACAGGCCCTCTGGGACCTACGGTCTGTGAGTCCTGATGTTCAAAATAAGGTGCGCCGTTGCTTAGCGTTAATTTTTTAGAATCCATATAGTTATGATTTGTATGGTTGATTTCCCTTGTAAACTGTCTTATGCAGACGTATTAAATATCAAATTTACTTGAATTTTTGATTACAAATAGCAAAAACATTTTATCTTTGTAATAGATAATATTAATCAGATGAACATTCAGCAACTGGAGTATCTTATCGCTGTTGATAAGTACAAACATTTTGGTAAAGCAGCGCAGGCATGCTTTATTACACAGCCTACATTAAGTGCGATGATACAAAAATTTGAGGATGAACTGGATGTGAAGGTGTTCGACAGAACAACACACCCGATCCGTACTACAGATGTTGGGCTCCAAATCATTGATCAGGCAAAGGTAATTATAGAATCTGTCAATGAGCTGAAAAACAAAGCGAATCTTTTGAATAATATTTTGGGCGGAACGATCAATTTAGGAATCATTCCTACCGTTTCTTCTTTCATTCTTCCGACAGAAATCTTTAAGTTTTTGGAAGACAATCCGAAAATTCAGATGAATGTAAAAGAAATGACCACCGATAATATCGTCAAAGCTTTAAAAGCAGGAGAGCTTGATGCCGGGATTATTTCCACCCCTTATGATTCTGCCGATGAATTTTATCAGGACTTCCTTTTCAATGAGGAATTGATGATCTACAGTTCCAATACGGAGGCGAATAAAAAGAATTCTTATATCATACCTGAAGAGCTGAATGTTGAAAAAGTCTGGCTTTTAGAGGAAGGAAACTGTCTGAGAAACCAGTTTGAGAATATCTGCCATTTAAAAGAAAATACTTTGAAGCCTAAGAATTTAGATTTCTTAGCATCCAATATTCAGACTTTGGTCCACATGGTGGATAAAGTAGGAGGGATCAGTATTCTGCCGGAATTAGCATTGAGCCAGCTTTCAGAAGAGCAGAAAGAGAATGTTTTCAGGTTCAAAAAGCCTTTTCCTTACAGAGAAATCAGCATTATTTATTATAAGCCGACCTTTAAGCAGAAAATCATTGATGAACTTTCACTCTCTATCAAAAATTCTCTTGAACTTAAACTGAATTATCATGTAAATCCGAAGGAATTTGTGAGCATTAAGCCGCAATGAACTAAGAAGGCCGCAAAATGATATAAATCATTAATTTTAAGAAAATTATAATTAATAAGCAAAATCCTTTAGTATTAAAAAAATAGTACTTAAATTTGCGGATGTTTATAAACGAGGAAAAATTTGACCTGATTGCAACCTCTCTAAAAATATGCTAAAACAGTATTCTTTCTAGGCAATTTATTCTTATTTTTCTTCATATATTTTTAATCTAAAAAACAAAGAATAATATGTCTTATCTATTTACATCTGAATCAGTTTCAGAAGGACATCCGGATAAAATTGCCGATCAGATCTCCGATGCATTAATCGATCACTTTTTAGCATATGATAAAAGCTCGAAGGTAGCATGCGAAACCCTTGTAACGACAGGGCAGGTTGTGCTGGCCGGAGAAGTGAAGTCTGATGCATATCTTGATGTTCAAACTATTGCAAGAGATGTTATTAACGGAATTGGATACACTAAAGGGGAATATATGTTCAATGGAGATTCGTGCGGCGTTATTTCTGCAATTCACGAACAGTCTCCGGATATCAACCAGGGAGTTGACAGAGCGGTAAACGACGAATCTTTTGAAGCTAAAGCCAACGCACAGGGAGCTGGTGACCAGGGGATGATGTTCGGTTACGCAACCAACGAAACGGCGAATTATATGCCGCTTGCTCTGGACCTTGCCCACACTATTCTTAAAGAACTTTCTGTATTGAGAAGAGAAGGAAGCGAAATTGCTTACCTTCGTCCGGATGCAAAAAGCCAGGTAACTATTGAATATTCTGACGATCATAAACCGGTAAGAATCGATTCTATCGTGGTTTCTACACAGCATGATGACTTTGGAACTGAAGAAGAAATGCTGAGCAAGATCCGTGAAGATATAAAAAACATCCTGGTGCCAAGAGTAGTGGCTCAACAGACTGAAGAGATCAAGGCATTATTCAATGATCAGATCAAATATCACATCAACCCTACTGGGAAGTTTGTGATTGGTGGTCCTCACGGAGATACAGGTCTTACAGGAAGAAAGATCATTGTAGACACATATGGAGGAAAAGGAGCTCACGGTGGTGGTGCTTTCTCTGGAAAAGACCCGTCAAAAGTAGACAGAAGTGCTGCTTACGCTACAAGACACATTGCTAAAAACTTAGTGGCTGCAGGAGTAGCTGACGAAGTTCTGGTACAGGTTTCTTATGCAATTGGTGTTGCTGAACCTTGTGGTTTATACATCAATACGTATGGAACTGCAAAAGTGGATCTTCATGATGGTGATATCGCTAAGAAAGTGACTTCCATCTTTGATTTAAGACCTTATGCTATTGAGCAGAACTTAAAATTAAGAAATCCTATCTATCAGGAAACGGCTTCTTACGGACATATGGGGAAAGAGCATTATATAGCTGACAAAACATTCAATAAAGGTCAGAAAAATGAAATTACCCTTACAGGTCTTGAGTTCTTTACCTGGGAAAAACTTGACAAAGTAGACGAAATAAAAGCCGCTTTCGGTATTTAATTCTTCTTCAAAATAATAAAACAGACTGCTTTATCTTTAGGTAAGGCAGTTTTTTTTAATTTTACACCTTAAATAATTAGTGATGATGAATTTTAAATCAGCAGTTACCGTATTTTTTATATTTTTTCTGGGTATAGTTACAAAGGCACAGTATACCATGCACAAAATGGTTACCGTGGGATATACCTACCAGAACCAAAGCTTTGGTGAATTGGGAGGAAAGCTGCTATTTCTAAAGAATGATGATGTGATATACCGCCTGGGCGGATCTGCTCTGATGGGTTCTGCAGGTTCTAAATTTGCGATCATGCCGAAACTACAGGCCGATGTACTTCTTAATTTTGAGAAAAATGTAGATTTCTACCATTCCTACTATCTGTTAATAGGAGCAGAGGGGACCAATAAATATATTGCGCCGAAAATAGGAGTTACCCTTTTCGGGATTTTAGATCTTGCCGGTGGTTATGCTTTCCCGATTGGAGATGCGCGTTTGAACGGAAAAGAGTTGAAAGGTTTAAATGTTAATTTAACATTAAATATTCCTACAGTCTTTATTCATGACATGTTTAAGTGATTTTTTTTAAATTTTCTCGTAAAAATTTAATAATAGGTTAACGGTTATTAAAAAATTATTATATTTACACCATATAATAATTGTACTGCCTATTGATTTTACTTTACTCTAAAAAACTGTTTTGTATTTACAGCTAGGGCCAGATAAAATATCTGGAGAATTGCTGGTCTGCAAATTTTTTATTATTGAGAAGAGTTATGAAATCAAAAACGGACAGCCTACTAATTTCCCTTTATCAGAAAGGAGACGAAGAAGCCCTATCAGCCCTTATTCATCGTCATCAGAGAGAACTGTTTACATTCATTTTTTACAAAATTAATGATGAAGACCTGGCCAATGATGTTTTTCAGGATACATTCATGAAAATCATCCTGATGCTGAAAGAAGGACGGTATAATGAAGAAGGCAAATTTATTCTTTGGGCAAAAAGAATTGCACACAACCTTATTATTGATCATTTCAGACTGAAAGCGAAAAACATTAAAGTTTCAGAAACTACTTTTGAAACAGATGAATATTCTATTTTTGATCTGATCCGGGAGCCTTCAGAAAATATTGAAGATCAGCTTGTAACACTGCAGATTCAGGAGGATCTTTTGAGGATGCTTCAATTCCTGCCACAAAATCAGCAGGAAGTCATTAAATTAAGATTTTTTGATGGCTTAAGCTTTAAAGAAATTGCAGACCATACCAATATGAGTATCAATACCACATTGGGGAGAGTACGTTATGCACTCATTAACCTGAGAAAAATCATGGACGAAAATAATATTGTATTGACACGTTAGGATAATAATTTCAAAAAATTCACGTTTAAAGGAAAACATACTTTTTGCCTATGAAAAAAAATGATTCCTTAAAAGTGAAAACTTTGAAACCTAAGAAACAAACAATTGATTTTTTATTGAGTTACTCAAAAAGTCTTGAATTGGTACAAACCAAAAGCAAGAATTTACCAATTTCCAAAAATTAAAATTATTAATTTTGTGCTGTATGAAAATTCAGCACATTTTTTTTGACCTGGACAATACGCTCTGGGATCACCGTAAGAACGCTTACCTTACCATCAAAGATCTTTTTGAAAAACAGGAAATTACGTTACACTATAATATCGACTTTGAGGCATTTCATTCTGCCTACCATGAAATTAATGAGAGCCTCTGGGAAAAAATCAGGGACGGTATCATTGGTAAAGAATACCTGCGAAAGCACCGCTTCTATGATACTTTCAAACGTTTCGGAGTGGATGATGAAGAGCTTTCGCAATATTTTGAAGAACATTTTCTGGATAAGATTCTCAATCATAACGAGCTGGTAGAAGGTGCGGAGTACATTTTGGAATATCTGAAATCCAAAAACTATACACTGCATGTCATTTCCAACGGTTTCCAGGAAGTGACAGAGCGGAAATGCATTCTTTCAGGCATTGATAAGTATTTTAAAACCATTACCAGCGCTGATTCTGTAGGCGTTAGAAAACCCAATCCGAAGATATTTGAATATTCTCTCGGCTTTGCAGAAGCCAGTAAAGAAGAAAGTATCCTGATCGGGGACGACTGGATCGCAGATGTTGTAGGCTCCCAAAATTATGGTCTAGACGTCATCTTCTTTGATGTTTATAAAGAAAATAAGCAGGAGGAAGGGCTGAAATCCATTACGCATCTGCTGCAGATCAAGGAATACTTATAAAATATACAGTTTCAAGAGTTGTAAATTCATTTTAACCATTAAGATGATTGAAGGTTTTAAGCTTTAATTAATAAAATCAAATGCTTTTTTAAGCAGTAGCTTTTTTAAATACTTATCTGATCTTAATGGTTAAATATTTTCCACAATTCATTCTCAACTTTTCATTTTTCCTAATTCTTTCCTAAATTGATTCTGAACTTTGTTCTATAATAAAAACAGAAAAAATTTAACATTATGAAAAGTTTTAGAAAAATCACCGGAGCATTCGTTTTAATTTTCTTACTTACAGGAGGGTTTATTTTTGCACAGGATAAGGCAATCAATGCCAATCAATTGCCTAAAACGGCTAAAAATTTCCTTGCATCCCATTTTAAAGGGGTTGCTGTAGGATCGGCTATTGAAGATAGGGAAATCTATGGTGTTGACGAATACCAGGTTTATCTTGCTAACGGCATGAAGGTAGAATTCGACAGCAGTGGAAACTGGAAAGAAGTGGACGGGAAACATCAGAAGCTGCCTTATGCATTTATTCCTGCATCGATCAGAAACTACGCGGCTAAAAATTTTCCAAACACCTATATCGTTAAGATAGAAAAAGAAAGATGGTCATATAAAGCTGAACTTTCCAACGGGCTCGATCTTGAATTTGACAGAAAAGGAAATTTCAAGAGAATTGATGATTAATTCAATTGAAAAATATAACTGAGGGAAGAAGGAAGCCTGAGGATGAAAGTTTTTAAGTAACAGTATCAATTGGAAAATATTCAATTATTATTGTAAAAATGACAGTCAGATGTATGCCGCTTAAAAACAGCTTCAAGCTTCCATCTTCCTTTCTATTTCATATATTTGATAAGCCAATACTGCAGAATGAAGATATTGATCATAGAAGATGAACAGGAACTGAAAGACACTGTACAGACTTTTCTGGAAGCAGAGCATTTTATTGTAGAATTTGCTCTTACGTACAATGCAGGACTGGAAAAGATCATTTCATATGAGTATGACTGCATTCTTCTGGATATTATGCTGCCGGACGGAAATGGCATTGATCTGCTGAGAGAGATCAGGAAACTGCATAAAAAAGATCCTGTGATCATTCTATCGGCTAAAGATTCTGTTGATGACAAGGTCGCGGGGTTAGAAATAGGTGCCGATGATTATCTGGCCAAGCCTTTTCATCTTGCTGAATTGATGGCAAGAATCCGGTCTGTGATCAGAAGAAAGAATCAGGATGGGGAAAATACAATTGCCTATAAAAATATAAGCATTGATCCGGAAAACAGAACCGTTAAAGTAGGAAATGAAGATCTGGTTCTTAACCGTAAGGAATATGATCTTCTGTATTATTTTGTGATCCATCCGGAAAAAACGTTGCAGAAAACAACTTTGGCTGAAGCCATCTGGGGAGATTATATTGATCAGGCAGACAGTCTGGATTTTATTTACTCTCAGATTAAAAATCTCCGTAAAAAACTGAAAAGTCTCAATGCAGAAGCTGATTTCCAGGCCATTTACGGAATAGGTTATAAATTCGTCTAAATGAAAGTTTCGTTAAAATACTACACCATCAAATACATGATCGGTATTCTGCTGTTGATCATTGCGATCTGGGCGGCATTATTTTATGCCTATATTCTGGACGAAGTTTATGATAATGTAGATGACGGGCTGAAAGACAGAAAGATACAGATCATTAAAGCGGTGTATCATGAGCCTAAACTGTTGAACAGTAAAGACTTCGGATTCAATGAATTTAAGATCAAGCCGATTTCAGAATCTGAATACAAGGATAAAAACAGACTCTATAATAAGATGTTTTATATGGAATACGACGATAAGGACCAGCCTTACCGTGTGCTTGAGACAGATTTTATAGATCAGTTTGGAAAACGTCAGAGACTTGAGATACGGACCTCTACTGTAGAGCAGGATGAATTGGTATATGACCTGACTACAGCTTTAATTGTGCTGTATATTTTACTTGTGATCAGTATTGTTGCTGTCAATGGTTATATGCTGAATAAGGCTATGCGTCCGTTCTATACCATTTTAGACAGACTGAAAAGATATCAGTTCGGGGCTTCTTCGCCACAGGAAACTCAGAATTATTCTATTAAAGAATTTGAAGAGCTTAATGTGGAAATAGAGGAGATGATTAAACGGAACGAACTTGTTTTCCATCAGCAGAAGCAATTCATTGAAAATGCATCCCATGAACTTCAGACGCCATTGGCTATTGTGACCAATAAAATTGATCTGGCGATTCAGAATGGCGATCTTGACAGGAAAAACATGAACTTCCTCACCGAAGTAAAGGGTGACCTCAGAAGAATGGCCGGACTGAACAAATCCCTGCTCATGCTTTCGAAAATAGAGAACAGCCAGTTCAGTAGGACATCAAAAGTAAATTTCAATGAAATGATTGCTGAGCTGGTCAAAAGCTATGAGGATTTTATCGAGTTTAAAAAAGTAGAGGTCAGCATTATTGAGAAAGGATTCTTTGGAACTGATTTTAATCCTGATCTGGCGGATATCCTGCTTTCCAATCTGCTTAAAAATGCAATTAAGTATAGTAATCAGGAGGGAATTGTCAATATCATTATAGAAGATAACAGACTTATCTTCCAGAATAGCGGAAACGGCACTCCGCTTGATAAAGCCCAGATTTTCAACCGTTTTTACAAGCAGGGATCAGATCATAGTTCTACCGGTTTGGGACTGTCTATCATCAGGACTATAACAAAACAATATCCCGGATGGGATGTTGTCTATGAGTTTGAAGATGGATTGCATTGCTTTATTCTTTCTAAAAACAATGCTTAAATGATGGACTATAAAATATTAAGTGAAAATATCCAGTAATTTATGGACTGTTAGCAAAATAGGATTACTTTTGAGGAAATCAAAAACTAATGTTATTTCTTTTCGGGACTGGAAAGTCTACTTTAAAAAATCAATATCCGCTGCAGGGCTGCTCGTGTCCTTCCTGTCATCAGAATACTTCAATGGTAGCAGGAACTATAGCAAGATATTTCCATTTCTTTTTTATTCCTGTTTTCCCTACATCAAGGGACAATGTTGCTGTATGTAATCACTGTAAGGGAAGTTTTTCTTATAATCAGTTTACGGATGAAATGAAGCAGAGTTTTGATGCTCAGCAGGCTGCACATCCAAACTCCAGGCCAGTCTGGCACGGTTGCGGCTGTTTTATTATTCTTATTGGCATCGTGTGTTTTATAGGGCTTTTAGTGGTAGGTTGGTTTAAGTCTAAGGATGAACCTGAAAAGCCTAAAGATAAAAGAGAGGCTTACCTTAAAGCGGATATGAAAAAGGCGACGGAAAATCCTACGATGGCCACTGACAGTACATCCTTTTATATCAAAGATTATATGGATGATATACTTGAAAACGAGCTGAATAAGAAAGAAATTAAATACTTTTCCAAGATTAATGGGGATAAAATTTTGATTATCCTCGATATCAATGATCTTAAAAAAATAAAACCATCAGAAAGATATTATATTATCAATTTTGTAAAGGAGGCTCTTGAAGAACATGTAGGCTATGAAAACCTGCAGCAATATATTGGGGTAGATGGAATGTGGAATATGGTTTTGGCGGTATCTCCTCATTATACGGATATAGACGGTAAATTTGCGGAGGAAAGCGTGCTGTTTCCATTTTATGACGCTCCTAAGAATTACAGTGAACCGGTTGAAATAACAGTGAAATCTAATAAAACAGATCTGAAAGAGAAAAAATAAAAATGTCTCAGAACAGATTCATGATGAAAAGATGACTAATAAAGAAAGCCTTTCAACTGAAAGGCTTTTCTATGATTTGAAAGGAATTATTAAATTCCTAAACTTGATCTTACTTTTTTGATGGTTTCTGTTGCAACCACTCTTGTTTTTGCAGCCCCTGCCTGAAGTTTTGCTTCCAGTTCATCCAGGTTGTTCATATAATAAGCGAACATTTCTCTTTCTTTCGCAAAACGGGTTAAGATCAGATTCAACAGCTCCAATTTGGCATGTCCGTAACCGAAATTCCCGGCTAAATATTTAGCTCTTAATTCTTCTGTCTGCTCAGGAGTAGCGATCAGCTCATAAATAGCAAAAACCTTATCTGTTTCAGGATCTTTTGGTTCTTCAAGAGCTTTAGAATCGGTTTCTATGCTCATTACCTGCTTTTTCAGCTCCTTTTCAGGAAGGAAAATATTAATGATATTTCCCATGGATTTAGACATTTTACGGCCATCCGTTCCGGGAACATATTTCGTGTCTTCCTGAAGCTCAGCTTGAGGTAAAACCAAAACTTCACCCATCTGATTGTTAAACCTTGATGCTACATCACGGGCAATCTCAAGATGCTGAAGCTGATCTTTTCCTACAGGAACAACTTCTGCTTCATACAGTAAAATATCCGCAGCCATCAGAATAGGATAGGTAAACAGTCCGGCGTTAACATCCTGAAGTCTGTCTGCTTTATCCTTAAATGAATGGGCAAGGGTTAATCTCTGGTAAGGAAAAAAACATGATAAATGCCAAGAAAGTTCACAGGTTTCAGGGATATCACTCTGCCTGTAAAAATATGTTTTTTCTGTATCCAGCCCACAAGCAAGCCAAGCCGCAGCAATCTCGTAGGTATTCTGTTTTAAAACCTGCGCATCTTTAATCTGGGTAAGAGAATGAAGATTCGCAATGAATAAAAATGATTCATTTCCTTCCTGCTTGGAAAGTTCAATAGCAGGAATAATCGCCCCAAGGAGATTTCCAAGATGGGGTGTGCCGGTGGCTTGAATGCCGGTAAGAATTCTTGACATTTGTTTAAATTGTTTATAAAATTAATGAATTGCAAATTTAATTAATTCTCCCACTGATTACACAGATTTTCACAGATGATTGTGTTTTATCTTTATTTAAAAATTAATTTAAATGCAAAGATTTATTTTCAAAGCTATTATTTAAGAAAAAGGCAAATAAATTTGCTGCGCTAAGCTTGAAAACAGAGCTCCATCAAATCAACTTGTTGATTTTTCTTTGCTCATTTGAAATCAATTATTATTAGATTTAAACTTTGCGTGAAAAAATCAGTAAGAGCAAAAATTAAGGAATGATAATCTTTTCACCTCCGAATTTAGGCTGAACTCCGAAAATAAGGTCCCAGTAAACTTTTGTTTTCGCAAGATATTCTCTCAGATTTGTTTTTAAGCCGGCGTATTTATTTACATCATTGGCATTATATCCGAAAGCTTCCATTTTATTCTTTCTTGCCAGAAAGACGGCTCTTTCATTGTGGAATTTCTGCGAAATGATCACCAGTTTATGCTGTCCGAAAATATCTTTGGCCCTGACTACAGAATCCAGGGTTCTGAATCCGGCATGGTCCATAATGATCCTGTCCTTAGGAATACCGTACTGCATCAAAGTAAGCTGCATATCTTCCGGCTCATTATAATCTTTGGTGCTGTTGTCTCCGCTTACGATGATGTACTTTATCTTGCCGCTTTTATACAGATCTATCGCAGCCTGGATTCTGTTGTAGAAATAGGCATTAGGCAGTCCGTTGCTTAATGTTTTGCCGGTTCCCAAAAGTAAGGCCACTTTGGTTTCTGGGACATCAGAAATCTTGTAAGAAACAAAAGGACTGCTTTCTTTTCTGATACTGTAATTAGCCCACGCTATAAAAATAATTCCTGCTACAAGAAGCAGCAGGAAAATTTTAAAAATATTTTTGATCACTTTTTTCATCCGGAATACTGTTTTTAAAACTCAAGTCCGTTAGGAAAAGCTTTTTTTCTGAATATTAATAGTAAAGCAGCACCTACTGTAATAGCAGAATCGGCCACATTGAAAATATACTTGAAAAATTCAAGGTGTTTACCGCCAATTAAAGGGATGTTATCAGGAACATACCAGTCTACCAAAGGAAAGTGAAGCATATCCACTACGCAGCCTTTCATAAAAGCAGAATAGCCCTGCCCGAAAGGAACAAACTTGGAAACTCCTCCATATCCTATCCATCGGTCGATGCTTGGGTCATAAACTGTTCCGCTGTCGAAGATAAGTCCGTAAAACATTCCGTCAATAATATTTCCGATAGCGCCGGCAAAAATGATAGCCATTGGGATCAGAAGGTAGTTGGATGCTCCCTGTTTCAGCCATTTTTTGAACATATACACCATTCCTCCGATTAAGAAAAGTCTGAGGATCACCAGGAAATATTTCCCGATAATACCTCCGAAATGAAGGCCGTAAGCCATTCCCGGATTTTCTACGAAAGTCAGTTTAAAACCTGGAAAAACAGTAACACTGTCATCCAGATTGAAATGGGTTTTGATGTAAATTTTTGAAGCCTGATCAATTAACAATACTAAAAATGTTATAGCTAAGATCTTTTTCATTACTGTCCTTTTGGTTTAGAAGGTTTATCAGAATTTTTCTTGTCGAAAATTTTCTTGGCCACCTTTTCTGTATGGAACGTATTTTTGGTCTGAGCACGCTCGTATCGGATGTTCATATCTTTTAAAACACTTTTCAGTGCACTCAGTTCCATAGGATTCTTAGGATGTACTATGATAGATTCCATTTTCTTTTCTTTTTTAAAATGTTACATTTTGGACAGCTCATCGAGTCTTTTCCGGTCTTTTGCAGACAGGTCGTTAACGCCGTTTTTGCCCATCTTACTCAAAATTCTGTCGATTTCTTTTTCCCTTTCACGTTTATCAGAATTAAACTGATCATCGATGGTGTAGTTCTTCTGCCGGTCTGGAAAGAATCTGTTTTTGATCCATTTCCTGTTGAAAAACAGTAAAACTGCAGCAACAATAATTGCTAAAATTAATACTTCGTTCATGGGTCTACATTAAAAATTAGGTCTATAAAGTATCCGTGAATACGATATAAACCCAATATTATTTTACAAAACCTTGACGGTTTATTTCTGCATATTTTTGGCTTCAATGCTCAGCGTAGCATGAGGAACGGCTAAAAGTCTTTCCTTAGGAATCAACTTTCCTGTTACTCTGCATACACCATAGGTTTTATTTTCGATTCGGATCAAAGCATTCTTAAGATCACGCACGAATTTTTCCTGGCGCCCTGCCAATATAGAGTTTTGCTCCTTGCTCAGTGTTTCTGCTCCTTCTTCAAAAGCTTTGAATGTAGGAGAAGTATCGTCCGTACCATTATTCTGGTCGTTGATGAAGCTTTCTCTGATCAGCTGAAGATCTCTTTCTGCTTTTTCTATTTTTTCTCTTATGATAGCCTTAAATTCCTGTAAATCAGCATCGCTGTATCTTACTCTTTCGTCTGACATATTCTTTTCTCTTTTTTAATAAAATTATGAAATGGAATTTGAAATACAATAACTATATGTTAATTTTTTTCGACATTTATCTTAAAATTAACCTCATCTATTTCGATTTCGTTAAAATTTGAAAGTGAAGATACAATTTCTATTTTATTTGACAAGACCTCAGATGAAATATATTCCTCATTTTTCTTAACATCTTCAATGAAAGGTGAGTTTTCTTCAATGGAGATTTTAATCCTGTCTGTCAGCTCAAAGTCCTTCTCTTTTCGCAGGTTCTGAATCCTGTTGATGAATTCCCTTGCGATACCCTCAGATTTTAATTCTTCTGTTAACGTCAAATCTAATGCCACAGTTGTTTTCCCGTCGGAAGTTACCGTCCATCCCGGGATATCTTTTGTAGAGATTTCCACATCATCAAGGGTGATCTCATACCCCTGAATGTCTATTTTTCCTTCTTTTTCAAGGCTGGCGATCTGCTCTGTGTTAAGATTGGCTATTTCTCCGCCTACCGTTTTCATGTCTTTCCCTAATTTAGGACCTAAAGCTTTGAAATTCGGCTTGATCTGCTTTACAATTAAATGTGATGCTTCTTCTGCGTTGATAAGCTGTAATTCTTTAACATTTACTTCCTGTTTGATCAGGTCGGCAACAGCTAAAATCTGCGCTTCCGTTTTTGCATCCAGAACCGGAACCAATACTTTCTGTAATGGCTGGCGAACTTTCACATTTTCTTTCTTTCTCAGGGAGAAAACCATACTCGTGATGTTCTGAGCCAGGTGTGTTTTTTCTACCAGATCCTGATCGATCAGACTTTCGTCAGCTACAGGGAAATCTGTTAAATGTACAGATTCACAGTTTTCTTTTCCGGTTACCTTATTTAAATCCTGATACAGCTGATCCATAAAGAACGGAGCAATAGGTGCGGATAATTTCGCCACTGTTTCAAGACATGTATATAAAGTCTGGTAAGCCGATATTTTATCATCAGAATAATCTCCTTTCCAGAAACGTCTTCTGCACAGTCTTACGTACCAGTTGCTCAGGTTATCATTCACAAATGTGCTGATGGATCTTGCTACTCTGGTCGGTTCATAATCTTCGTAGAATGCTTTTACTTCTTTAATTAAAAGATTAAGCTCAGAAAGGATCCAGCGGTCTATTTCCGGACGGTTTTCCACTTCTTTCTCCGTATAATTGAAGCCATCCACATTCGCATACAATGCAAAGAATGAATAGGTATTGTAAAGTGTTCCGAAGAACTTTCTTCTCACTTCGTCAATTCCTTCGATGTCAAACTTCAGGTTTTCCCAAGGATTTGCATTCGAGATCATATACCATCTCGTAGCATCCGGACCGTATACAGCAAGTGTCTCGAACGGATCTACAGCATTTCCTAGACGTTTTGACATTTTCTGCCCGTTCTTATCCAGAACAAGACCGTTACTCATTACATTTTTATAAGCAACAGAATCAAAAACAGCAGTACCGATGGCATGAAGGGTATAGAACCAGCCTCTAGTCTGGTCAACACCTTCTGCAATAAAATCAGCAGGGAATGCCTTATTGTTATCGATCATCTCTTTGTTCTCAAATGGATAATGCAACTGTGCATAAGGCATAGATCCTGAATCGAACCAAACGTCAATAAGATCACTTTCGCGGTTCATTGCTTTTCCAGAATCTGAAACAAGAACTACTTTGTCCACCACATTTTTGTGAAGATCAACCAGTTCATAATTCTGCTCAGACATATTTCCGATCACAAAACCTTTGAACGGATTCTCTTTCATGAATCCTGCCTCAACAGACTTTTCTATTTCATTATATAATTCCTCCACAGATCCGATGATCTTTTCTTCTTTAAGATCTTCCGTTCTCCAGATCGGCAATGGGATACCCCAATATCTTGAACGGGATAAATTCCAGTCGTTTACATTTTCCAGCCAGTTGGCAAAACGTCCTTCTCCGGTAGCTTTTGGCTTCCAGTTGATTTCTTTGTTTAAATTAACCAGTCTGTCTTTTACAGCGGTCATTTTCACAAACCATGAATCGAGCGGGTAATACAACACCGGCTTGTCAGTTCTCCAGCAGTGTGGATAACTGTGAACGTATTTCTCTACTTTGAAAGCTTTGTTTTCTGTCTTCAGAACGATCGCCAGTTCCACATCCCATGATTTCTCAGGAGCAGTTCCGTCATCGTAATATTCGTTCTTGATATATTTTCCTGAAAATACTTCAGGTACATTTTCTCCTTTGATGAATTTACCCTGAAGGTCTACAAGAGGAACAAGATTGTCATTCTCATCTTTCACCAACATGGGAGGAATTCCGTTTTCTTTTCCAACTCGTGCATCATCTGCACCAAATGTAGGAGCGATGTGAACAATACCGGTACCGTCCTCAGTGGTTACAAAGTCTCCGATGATCACTCTGAACGCTTTTTCAGGTGACTCATCCGGCGTAAACCAAGGGATCAGCTGCTCATATTGAGTTCCTGCCAGTTTTTCTCCGGTGAATTCTTTTACTACTTGGAAAGGAATTACTTTGCTTTCTGCAGTATAACCAGCAAAATCTTCATCTGTACCTTCTGCATATTTCTTACCGAATACTTTAGGTAAAAGAACTCTGGATAAAACAATCGTTATCGGCTCAAATGTATATTGGTTGAATGTTTTCACCAAAACATATTCAATATCTCTTCCTACCGCAAGTGCTGTATTGGACGGTAAGGTCCATGGAGTAGTCGTCCATGCTAATACATGTACGTCTCCATCCACGTCTTTGAACAGTTCGGAAGTTTCTTTCTTCGCTTTAAACTGAGCCACAACCGTTGTATCCGAAACATCACGGTACGTTCCCGGCTGATTCAGCTCGTGGGAAGAAAGTCCTGTTCCTGCTTTCGGAGAATAAGGCTGAATCGTGTAGCCTTTGTATAATAATTCTTTATCATACAACTGCTTCAGCAACCACCAAACCGTTTCCATATATTTTGACTTATACGTAATATACGGATCCTCAAGGTCTACCCAGTATCCGATTTTTTCCGTAAGGCTGTTCCATACGTCTGTATATCGCATTACCGCTTCACGGCAGGCTTTGTTGTAATCTTCAATAGAGATTTTTTTGCCAATATCCTCTTTCGTAATTCCTAATTCTTTTTCTACGCCCAGTTCCACAGGAAGTCCGTGTGTATCCCAGCCCGCTTTACGGAAAACCTGTTTTCCGTTCTGAGTCTGGAAACGACAGAAAATATCCTTTAATGCTCTGGCCATAACGTGGTGAATTCCGGGCATACCGTTTGCGGAAGGCGGACCTTCATAAAAAACAAACTCGGCATTACCCTCGCGAATCTCAACACTTTTGCTGAACGTTTTATTCTGTTTCCAAAATTCCGCTACATTCTCGGCTACGTCAATAAGGTTGAGGTTTTTGTATTCTTTAAATTGGCTCATTGTAAATATCTCAATATCGTTGATTAATTAAGTCTGCAAATTTAGTGATTTTTGTCGGTTTATAAGATATGTTTTATTTAGCTTATATCTATTAAAAACTTCAATTTCAGAAATATAAATGCGGGAAGCGGTAAAATGTGAATGGTGAATGGTGAAAAGGATAATTTTCCCTATGTTTTTTATAAATATTTTACAGCTGTTTTTATCAATAGGAGCGGGCTTTAGCCGCTTAGAAATGTAAACCCACATATTGGCTTTAGCTAAAACTTACTAAAATATTGCCACCATTATTATTTTAAAATTGTAATTTTAAATAAACCTCAAACTCAAATGCTGTATGAAAGCTTTTTGTAAATTAGTATTCGCTATTTCTTTCCTAACCAGTTTCATTATATGGGCTCAAAATAATTATCCACAAAATTATTTCCGGAATCCTTTAAACATTCCCATGCAGCTGGCTGCCAACTTTGGAGCGGTCCGTTCCAATCATTTCCATATGGGTTTGGATCTGCGGACCAATAGCCAGGAAAATCTGCCCGTTGTCGCCGCTGCAGATGGTTACGTGAGCAGGATAAAAGTGGAGCGGTACGGTTTCGGAAATGCTGTTTATATTACCCATCCGAATGGTTATACCACAGTATATGCACATCTGAATAAATACTTTGCTCAACTGGACGAATATGTAAAAGAAAGACAGTATAAAGATGAAAAGTGGGAACAGGATATCACGTTCTCTCCCGGACAGTTTCCTGTAACAAAAGGACAGCTCATTGCTTTGAGCGGAAATACAGGAGGTTCAGCAGGCCCACATTTACATTTTGAAATCAGAGATACAAAAACAGAAGAATGTATCAATCCTTTGCTTTTCGGCTTTAAGATTCCGGATGGTATTTCACCTGTTGTTAGTGGACTTTATTGGTATGACAGACGGTTCAGTACTTATCAGCCCGGTGCGAACGGGATTGCTGTGAAAAAAAATGGAGGTAATTACACAACCGATGTCATTCAGGTCAGTTCACCGGAAATAAGCTTTGCCATTAAAGCAGTGGACAAAGCCAATCAGGGATTTAATCTTGGAATTTATCATGCAGAGCTACGGATGGATGGTCAGATGATTTACAGCTTTTCCATTGATCAAGTAAGCTATGATGATACAAGATATATCAATGGCTGTATTGATTATACCAAATTTTCAAAAGATAAAATGAGCATTCAGCATTTATCTGAATTACGTGGAATGAAACTGAAAAATTACAATTCATCCGGTAAAACAGGAATTATTCACTTTGAGGATGACAGTGTTCACAATATTGAAATTGTTTTAAAGGACGTCAGCGGAAATACAAGTAAGCTGATCACAAAAGTTCGTTATGCGGGGAATCCGCAACAGGTGATCTCTTCGGATAGATTGATGAAACCGGATGAAGCAAAAAAAATAAGTACGGAAAATGCCGAAATCAGTTTCAGTAAAAATGCATTCTATGATGCTGTTAACTTTAATATGGATGAAAAGCCAACCACCAATGCAGATGCTGTTTCCAACACGGTTATTCTGCATACTCCGTACATTCCGGTTCATGATGATTATACTTTAAAAATAAAGCCCGACAGGAAATTAACGAATGAAGAAAAAGAAAAAACAGTTGTTCTGTTCGATTATGGAAATGATACGAAAGTTGTTAAAGGAAAGTGGAGCGGTGACAGACTGGAAGCCAGTTTTAATAGACTGGGCACGGCAATACTCTTGTTAGACCAAAGTTTACCGTCTGTTTCTCCAGGGTGGAAGGACGGAGCACTAATAAAAAACAGCACTTTGCGATTGAGTGGAAAAACTAAAATTGGTGACATCATATCGTTCCGTGCAGAACTGGACGGGAAATGGCTCCGCTTTGCCCGGGTAAAAGATGACTTTATCTATACTTTTGATGAAAAGTGCCCTAAAGGTTCAGGTTCACATACTTTAAAAGTAACCACAACTAATACGGCGGGAAATACCAATACACAGACTTTTACCCTTCAAAGGTAAATTATTAAGGTTCCCATTTTTTTAATTATCAATCTTTTAATTTAATTAAATAAATTTGTTCCTTAAAATTAAATCATTGGAATTCTATCCGGACATCGAAAGATCAGACCTTAAGGACATTAAAAAATTTCAGGAGCTTAAGCTTCAGGAACTTTTAACGTATCTTCAAAACCATTCGCCTTTTTATCAGAAACTGTTTAAAGAGAACAGTATCAATATCTCAGATATCCGGACATTAGAAGATCTGCAAAAAATTCCTACCACCACCAAGAACGACCTGCAGGAACATAATCATGACTTTTTCTGTATTTCACCGGATAAAATTGTTGATTACAGTACAACCTCAGGAACCCTGGGCGATCCGGTAACTTTCGGACTGTCCGACAGCGATCTTGAAAGATTGTCCTATAACGAAGCCATTTCTTTTGCCTGTGCAGGAATTCAGAAAGGAGATGTAGTACAGATGATTACCACAATCGACAAGAGATTTATGGCAGGTCTGGCCTATTTTCTGGGATTGAGAAAAATGGGCGCCAGCGTGGTAAGAATGGGACCTGGTATTCCTGAACTGCAGTGGGATTCTGTTTTCAGATATAAACCCAAATTCCTGATCACAGTTCCGTCTTTTCTTTTAAAGATGATTGACTATGCTGAAAAACACGGTTTGGACTATAAGAATTCCAGTGTTTACGGAGCGGTATGTATTGGTGAAAGCATCAAGAATCAGGATTTTACAGATAATATTCTTTCGCAGAAGATTAAAGAAAAATGGGGTATTAAATTATTCTCAACCTACGCTTCCACAGAAATGAGCACAGCCTTCACAGAATGCGAGTTCCAGATCGGAGGACACCATCATCCGGAATTGATTATTACGGAAATTCTTGACGATAACGGAAATCCTGTACAGGAAGGTGAGAGCGGTGAGCTCACGATTACTACTTTAGGGGTTGAGGCTGTTCCTTTGCTGCGTTTCAAAACAGGAGACATTGTAAAAGCCCATTACGAGCCCTGTGGCTGCGGAAGAAATACCATGAGGCTTGGTCCCGTTGTCGGAAGAAAACAGCAGATGATCAAGTACAAAGGAACAACACTGTATCCGCCTGCCATGAATGATATTCTGAACGATTTCAATACTATTTTGTGCTATCAGATTGTGATTCAGTCTAATGAAATAGGATTGGACGAAATTATCATCAAACTAAGCACAGACCAGGATCAGGAAACCTTCGTTAATGAAGTTCGTGATCATTTCAGGGCAAAACTGAGAGTAAGTCCTAAAATTGAAATCGTAGATTTTGATATTCTGTCCAAAACTGTTTTTAATCCCAACAGCAGAAAACCAATTACTTTTATTGATTTGCGTTAATTGGTTTTCCTTTAAATTGAACTTATTCTTTTAGTTTTATACCTATTTTAGGGCAAGTTGTTGTTATTTTTCTTCATTGAGTAAATAAAACTGTATTTTTTGTAAAATACTGAAGATGAGGTTTTTATTTTGTAAATTTGTAGAATTAAACATACAAAAAAATGAAAAAGAATTTAATTTTGCTGGCTGGCTTTACTGCAAGCCTAATGTTAGTATCTTGTAAAAAATCAGGTACTGAACTTGAAAAAGAACTTTCGGTAGCACATGCTAAATTGCAAACTGATCATAATAAATTAGAAGCTGCTCATTTGGTAATGGAAAAAGAACATGCCGATTTTACCAGTATACATAAGCTGCAAAATGAACCTGCTACCAGTAAACATAACAAAATTGAGTCTTTGCACAGGAATATTCTACAGCAGCATGCTGATTTGATTACCAGGCATTCTGAAATTATTAAGGAACACGATGAATTAGAGAAAAAGCACGCAACTGAGAACTTTGATATAAATCAATTAAAAGCTGATCATGATCAAATGATGAAAGAGGATGAAGAACTTATACAGGAGCATAAAAATATGACAGAAGACCATAAAAAAATTATGGCAGAAGATGATAAGATAAAAAAAGAAGATAAACTAAAATAAATCTATAAAAAGCGGTCTGAAAAATTTTCAGACCGCTTTTTATTGTTGTTCCTACTGTTTCTCTGTTTTGATGAGGTTAGCAAGATTTTTAACAACCGTATCGTGCTTTTTTACAAAAGGATTGTCTTTATTCCAGACATAACCTGCTAGGACCGCACATATTTTCCTTTTTACATCTTCATTTTCAGGTCTGTGGAAAAATAACTCCTGAAGATTTCCTGTATACCATTCCTTTACGTAAGTTGTAAAAACATCTACCCCGTAAAGAATATAATCTGTATATTCTTTCTGCCAGTTGATTTGCTCTCCGTTAAGCTGTCGCAAAGCCAATTTTGCGGCAAGCATTCCCGATTCTGTGGCAAATGCCATTCCCGATGAGAAAACGGGATCAAGGAACTCAGAAGCGTTTCCGGTAAGGGCATATCCGTCACCAAACAATTGCTTTACCGAACACGAATAATCCTTCAGATGCCTGGGCTCAAAAATAAAATCTACATTGCCAAAACGTTTTACATAATAATCAGAAAGAGAAATAGCTTTTCTTAATGCTTCTGTTGTATCCCCTCTTTCAGACAGTTTTTCAATATATTCTGTAGGACCTACAATGCCTACACTCGTGTTTCCGTTAGAAAAAGGAATAACCCAAAGCCATACTTCAGTTTCAATGATATCAAAAGAAATTAAAGTTCCTTCCTCGCCCTCCTCTCTGTTAATATCTTCTACATGAGAGAAAATAGCAGAATGCGGAGAAAGTTTTGAAGGCTTTTCAAGGTCAAGGAGTCTTGGCAGTACTCTTCCATAGCCGCTTGAATCGATTACGAATTTAGAGTGAATCTCTTTCGTTCCGCCCTCCTTGGTCTTTACAGTAGTGATAGAATCCGTACCGTTGAATTGAATATCAACGACTTCCGTTTCAAATTCCAGATCAATACCTTTATTGATAAGCTCCTGAGCCAGAGTATTGTCAAAATCAGCTCTCGGAACCTGCCAGGTCCAGTCCCAGCCTTCCCCGAACTTGTCACTAAAATCAAAAATGCATACTTCATTGCCTCGTAAAAAACGTGCTCCCAACTTTTTTTCAAAGCCCATTTTATCCAAAGCCGGGAAAAGTCCGGCTTCATCAAAATGATCCATTACCCTGGGAATTAAGCTTTCACCAACGACCAGTCTGGGGAACTTTGTCTTCTCGACAACTTTCACGTTGACATTGTTCTTCTTTAAGTATGAAGAAGATACGCATCCGGAAGGCCCAGCACCGATTACGAGTACGTCAACAAATTCTTTACTCATCTTGATTTTTTATTTTAATAATAACTTCTATCTTTGCCGCAAAATTAGTGACAATTAATTGATATTTTACAAAATTAGCAACTATTACTTTTGATTGATGAAAATAAATAACTTTTTAGAACTGAAAGATTTTCAAAAAATTATCATTGAAAACGAAAAAATTGAACTGAATGAATCACTTTTGGACAGAGTGGAAGAAAGTTTTCAGTTTTTAAAGGAATTTTCGAAAAATAAAGTAATATATGGTGTCAATACCGGTTTCGGACCAATGGCCCAGTTTAAGATCAGCGATGAAGATACTCATCAGCTTCAGTATAACCTGATCAGAAGCCACTCTTCAGGAATCGGAACCCCATTGCCTGCCCAGGAAGTAAAAGCCTGTATGCTGGCAAGGCTCAACACACTTTCATTAGGGAATTCAGGCGTTCACCAGTCTGTTATCCATTTGCTTAAAGAATTGATCAACCGAGATATTACACCGTTGATTTTTGAACATGGAGGAGTAGGAGCGAGTGGCGATTTGGTACAGCTGGCCCACCTTGCCCTGGTTTTGATCGGGGAAGGTGAAGTTTTTTATAAAGGAGAAAGAAAAGCAACAAAAGAAGTTTTTGAAACCGAAGGATTACAGCCTATCACAGTGGAAATCCGTGAAGGACTTGCTTTGATGAACGGAACTTCCGTGATGTCCGGAATAGGAATTGTTAATGCCTATAAAGCCAATCAGTTAACGGATATTTCAATCAGGCTTTCCTGTGCGATTAATGAGATCGTTCAGGCGTATGATGATCATTTATCAGAAGCTTTGAATGGTACAAAAAAACATTACGGTCAGCAGAAAGTGGCCGAAAGAATGCGTACCCATCTGGCAGACAGTAAACTGATCAGAAAAAGAGAGGACCATCTTTATACTCACTTTGAAGAGCAGGAAAAAGTATTTAAGGAAAAAGTTCAGGAATATTATTCTTTAAGATGTGTTCCCCAAATTTTAGGTCCGGTTTTGGATACCTTGGAATATACTGAGAATGTTCTTGAAAACGAGATCAATTCAGCCAATGACAACCCGATCATTAATGTAAAAGACAGGCACGTATACCACGGCGGAAACTTCCACGGAGATTATATTTCATTGGAAATGGATAAGCTGAAAATTGTTGTTACCAAGCTTACAATGTTAGCAGAAAGGCAGCTGAATTACCTTTTAAATGCAAAGATCAACGAAATATTGCCTCCTTTTGTAAATTTAGGTAAATTAGGCTTCAATTTCGGGATGCAGGGCGTTCAGTTTACTGCAACATCTACAACGGCGGAAAGTCAGATGCTTTCAAATTCCATGTATGTACACAGTATACCTAACAATAATGATAATCAGGATATTGTAAGCATGGGAACCAATGCGGCGGTGATCTGCAGAAAAGTGATCGAGAATGCATTTGAAGTACTGGCTATTGAAGCGATTACCATCATCCAGGCTGTTGAGTATCTTGGGTTTCAGGATAAAGTTTCGTCTTCTACCAAAGAGCTGTATGACGAGATAAGAAAAATCATTCCTGCATTCTCTGATGATATGGTGATGTATCCGTATTTGGAAGAAGTGAAGAAATACTTAAAGGCAATGTAATCATCAATGATGATGAATTGTCATACACTTGAGGGGACTAAAAATTAAGAAAAAACTAAAACTAAATAAACACTAACACATGAAATGTGCAATTGTCACAGGCGGCTCCAGGGGAATTGGAAGGGCGGTCTGTATAAAACTGGCGGAAGAAAAAAACTATCATATACTCATTAACTACGCTTCAAATGAGGCGGCAGCTAAAGAAACTCTGGCTAAAGTAGAAGAATTGGGAGCTACGGGAGAGACTCTTAAATTTGATGTTGCCAATGCTGAAGAAAGTCAGAATGTTTTAACAGAATGGCAGGACAGAAACCCCGATGCCATTGTTGAGGTGATCGTAAACAACGCAGGTATTACAAGAGACGGATTATTCATGTGGATGCAGAGTGAAGACTGGAACAGTGTGATCAACACAAGTCTGAACGGTTTTTTTAACGTAACCAATTTCTTTATTCAAAAACTTCTCCGAAATAAATACGGAAGAATCATCAATATGGTTTCTGTTTCCGGAGTAAAAGGAACGGCAGGACAAACCAATTATTCTGCAGCAAAAGGCGCTTTGGTTGGTGCTACAAAAGCTCTGGCTCAGGAAGTAGCTAAAAGAAATATCACGGTAAATGCAGTAGCTCCGGGATTCATCAGAACAGATATGACCCAGGATTTTAACGAAGACGAGCTTAAAGCGATGATCCCGGCCAACAGGTTTGGAGAAGCGGAAGAAGTGGCAGATTTAGTAGCATTTTTAGCCTCCAGGAAAGCTTCATACATTACCGGTGAAATAGTAAACATAAACGGAGGAATTTACTCTTAATAATAAAAAAATAATGTAACAATATAATAATTAGCAATATAACAATGGGCCAGCGTAACAATGTTGCTGTGAGCTCAATACTATTGTTACATTGCTATACTGATACATTGTTACATTTAAATATAAAGACATGGAAAATAGGGTTGTAATTACCGGGATGGGAATTTATTCTTGCATCGGGACCTCTTTGGAAGAAGTCAGAGAATCCCTATATCAAGGAAAATCCGGTATTGCTTTAGTACAGGAAAGAAAAGAATTCGGATTCAGGTCAGGCCTTACAGGTGTAGTACCAAAGCCCGATCTTAAAAATCTACTCAACAGACGCCAGCGGGTAAGCATGGGGGAGGAAAGCGAATATGCCTACCTTGCAACCAGTGATGCACTGAAACAGGCAGGTATAGACCAGGATTTCCTGGACAGCCACGAAGTAGGTATTTTATATGGAAACGACAGTGTTTCTCAGGCAGTGGTAGAATCTATTGACATTGCCAGAGAAAAGAAAGATACAACATTGATGGGGTCGGGTGCGATCTTTAAATCAATGAACTCTACCGTAACGATGAACCTTTCAACCATCTTTAAGCTGAAAGGCATCAATCTTACCATCAGTGCAGCGTGTGCCAGTGGCTCACATTCATTAGGGCTTGCTTATATGATGATCAGGAATGGTTTTCAGGACATGATCATCTGTGGAGGGGCTCAGGAAACCAACAAATATTCAATGGCGAGCTTTGACGGGCTCGGTGTTTTCTCTGTGAGAGAAGACGAACCTACAAAAGCATCAAGACCTTTTGATACCGGAAGGGACGGGCTTATCCCGAGTGGGGGAGCGGCAAGCCTTATTGTAGAAAGCTTAGAATCTGCACAGAAAAGAGGGGCAACCATCCTTGCTGAGATTGTGGGTTATGGTTTCTCATCAAACGGAGGACATATCTCAACACCTAATGTGGACGGTCCGGCCTTAGCCATGGACAGAGCTTTAAAACAATCAGGATTAAAAGCAGAAGATATAGACTATATTAATGCTCATGCAACTTCCACACCCATTGGCGATGCCAATGAAGCCAAAGCAATACACGAGATCTTCGGAAGTGATGTTCCCGTAAGTTCTACCAAATCGATGACCGGTCATGAATGCTGGATGGCAGGAGCAAGTGAAGTTGTTTACTCAATTCTGATGATGCAGAATGATTTCGTTGCCCCGAACATTAACCTGGAAATCCCTGACGATGAGGCAAAAAAGATAAATTTGGTCTCAAAAACGAAAAATCAAAAAATTGACGTATTTTTGTCAAATTCTTTCGGATTTGGGGGAACCAACTCCGCATTAATAGTTAAAAAATTTGATTAAAAACATGGAAAGGGAAAAAATTGTTGACATCGTTAATGATTTCTTAGTAAACGAATTCGAAGTGGATGGTGATGAGATCAGCAATGATGCTAACCTGAAAAAGACGCTTGGACTTGACAGTCTGGACTATATCGATATGGTCGTGGTTATCGAATCTAATTTTGGAGTGAAATTAGGAGAGGCAGATTTCAAAAAAATGGTAACGTTTGATGATTTCTATACTACTATTGAACAAAAAATCGCTGAAAAAAACGCATAACTATCGATTGAACTTTATTCTTTTAATAATGTAACAATAAAACAATGTACCAGTGTAACGATATTTCTGTTGAAGTAATTGCTACACTGGTACATTGATAATTGGTAAATTGTATATATGAACAAGTGGAAAGGTAAATCTAAAGGAACCATATTAGGATATAAAATATTCGTGTGGTGTATTAGAAATATCGGGATCCGGAGTTCATATGTTGTGCTCTATTTTGTAGCTTCCTACTACTTTTTATTCCTAAAAAAAAGCAACCGCTACATCTTTTACTATTTTCAGAAAAGACTGGATTACGGATACTGGAAATCAAAAGCTTCCGTCTTTAAAAGCTATTTCACTTTCGGAAAAGTACTGATTGATAAAACTGCAATTTCTGCCGGTTTAAGAGAAAAATATACCTACGAATTTGATGGTGTTGAAAATCTTACCAGTCTTCTGGCGGAAAAAAAAGGCGGCGTCCTTATCAGTGCCCACATCGGTAATTTTGAAATAGCAGAACATTTCTTTGCCGATATTGATTTCGACTGCCAGATCAATCTTGTCACTACAGACCAGGAAGTGACAGTCATTAAAGAATACCTGGAAAGTGTTGCTGTAAAACAGAGTAACATCAAGTTTATCTATGTCAAAGACGATATGTCGCATATTTTTGAGATCAATCAGGCTTTGTCGAATAATGAGCTGATCTGCTTTACAGGAGACCGATATTTCGAGGGTTCAAAATATCTCGAAGCCGACCTGTTGGGGAAAAGTGCAAAATTTCCTGCCGGTCCGTTCCTTATTGCTTCACGTCTCGGTGTTCCCGTGGTTTATGTATATGTGATGAAAGAAAAAAATCTTCATTACCATTTATACGCAAGGGTGGCAAAAAACATTAAAAACCGTGATTCTCAGGGACTTCTCAATTCTTATGTTCAAAACCTTGAGACCATGATTGAAAAATATCCGCTTCAATGGTTCAATTATTTCGATTTTTGGGATGATATTGATTAATTTTTCTAATTTTAACCCTGAAAACTAATTAATAAACTCAAAATCGTTAAATAAATTCAGGAATTGGATAGATGAACCTTTCTTTCGGGTTCAGGTATTATTTTCCAATCCGGGATTTCTTAATTTTTGAAATAAAAACACAGCTTTTCTCCTTTTGAAAAAAGAATACGACATACTTGTGATCGGCAGCGGATTGGGAGGTCTTGTTTCGGCTCTAATTTTGGCGAAACAAGGTCTGAAAGTCTGTGTCCTGGAGAAAAATAACCAGTATGGCGGAAACCTGCAGACTTTTTCAAGGGAAAAGCTCATCTTTGATACCGGAGTTCATTACCTGGGTGGCCTTTCAAAAGGACAGAACCTCCATCAGTTCTTTTCCTATCTTGAGATTATGGATGATCTGGAGCTTCAGCAAATGAATGAAGACGGTTATGATAAAATCTCTTTTGGTGATGAAAATATCGAATATCCTCATGCACAGGGCTATGAGAATTTTATTGAACAGCTCACAGCCTATTTTCCCAATGAAAAACAAAACCTGGAAAGCTACTGCGAAGAGATCCAGTATGTCTGTGCACAGTTTCCGAGATACCAGGTGATCGGGAAAGATAACTATAATGAGGAAATTCTCCATCTCAATACCAAAAGATTTATAGAGTCTGTGACCCAGGATAAAAAACTGCAGGCTGTATTGCTGGGTTCCAATTTTTTATATGGCGGAGATTCAGAAAATATACCCTTCTATGTTCATGCACTTACCGTGAATTCATATATTCAGAGTGCCTACAAATGCGTAAATGGAGGAAGTCAGATCACCAAGCTCCTGATTAAAAAACTTCGCCAATACGGTGCAGAAGTACATAAACATTCGGAGGTTTCCGGATTTATTTTTAATGAAGCCGGAGTGCTGTCTTCCGTAAAAACAAAGTCTGGGAAAGAATATGCAGCGAAGAAATTTATTTCAAATATAGAAATCCGTTCCTTCATCAAGCTGATCGGAGAAGAAAAACTGAGGAAATCTTTCCTGAACAGAGTGATGAGCTGGGAGCCTGTTTCCTCGTGTTTCAGTGTTTATCTGGTTCTAAAACCACAGTCACTGCCAAACTTTAATTATAATATTTACCATTATTCATCAGAAGAAATGGTCTGGAATGCATTCAGGTACAGCAAAGACAGATGGCCTGAGACCTACATGCTTTCTTCCACTCCCTCAAAGCATCATCCTGATTATGCAGAAAGCCTTACCGCGATTTCCTATATGGATTTTGATGAGGTTAAAGCCTGGGAAAAAACGGTAAATACAGTTGCTGAAGAGTACGAAAGAGGGTTGAAATACGAACAGTTCAAGCTGGAAAAAGCAGAAAAAATGATTTCTGCTTTAGAAAAGAAAATTCCAAACCTCAGGCATTCCATAAAAAGCATCTATACTTCATCTCCGCTATCTTACAGAGACTATATCGGAAGCTTTGAAGGAAATATGTACGGATACATGAAAAACTCAGATAATCCGCTTAAAACAATGGTATCGCCCCGTACCAAGACCGAAAATCTGTTCCTGACAGGGCAGTCTGTCAACATGCACGGAATTCTGGGAGTAACGATCGGGGCTTTCAATACCTGTGCAGAAATTCTGGGAAAAGAAATTATAGATAAACGCCTGAAACAAATGATCAATACCCATGAAAAGAAATAAGAGGCGTGCTGCAGCATTTAGAGGATTCCAGTTTATCCTGATTCTTTGCCTTATCTCATGTGGTGTCTCAAAATCGGTTCACCATATTCCGGAGGTCAGCACCTATGCGCTGGAAACACCAAAGGTCAATAAGATCAATGATTCTACATTTAGCTTTAACCGGAATTATTTAACGAAAAATAAACAGCAGCTTTGGGAACTTTATATTAAAGGAAATCCATTGCAGCTCGGATATAATAACGGAGCCTTAACCCAAAACCTGATGCAGCAGCAGGAAGAGATCTTCTTCTCAAAAGTGGAAGGTTTTGTGCCGTCAAAATTTAAGCAGAAACTCCTGAGAGGATTCCTGAAATGGTACAACAGGAAAATGTACCTGAATGTAAGAGAAGACTATCAGGCAGAATTGTACGGGCTGTCTCAGTATTCTTCGGATAAATATAATTTTATTGCGCCAAAATATCTCCGGAACCTCTATCTTCACGGAGCTCACGACATTGGTCATGCCATGCAGGATCTGGCTATGGTAGGCTGTACTTCGCTGGCCGTCTGGAATGAAAATACAGAAGATGGGCAGTTACTTATCGGCAGGAACTTTGATTTTTATGTAGGAGATGAGTTTGCTAAAAATAAGCTGGTCGAATTTGTAGAACCGGAAGCCGGAATTCCATACATGTCCGTTAGCTGGCCGGGAATGATAGGCGTAGTTTCCGGGATGAATAAAGAAGGAATAACAGTAACAATTAATGCCGGGAAATCTAAAATTCCTTTAACTGCCAAGACGCCGATCTCCCTTGTGACACGGGAAATTCTGCAGTATGCTAAAAATATTGAGGAGGCCATTGCTATTGCAAAAAAAAGAAAGGTTTTCGTTTCCGAATCCATTCTGGTTGGAAGTGCTCATGATAAAAATGCAGTTATCATTGAGGTGTCCCCTGAAAATTTCGGAGTCTACAGAGTGGAAAACACCAGCCGAGTGTTTTGTACCAACCACTTCCAGTCCGAAGCCTATAAAAATGACAAGAGAAACCAGAAACATATTATAGAAAGCCACTCGGAATACCGCTATGAAAAACTTCAGGAACTTCTTGAGAAAAAGAAAAAACTCAATCCTGAAAAAATGGCTGCCATTTTACGGGACAAATCCGGTTTAAAAGACCAAAAGATAGGCTACGGAAATGAAAAAGCAATCAACCAGCTGCTGGCTCACCATGCCGTTATTTTCTCCCCTGAAAAAAGATTGGTGTGGGTTTCGTCAAATCCTTATCAGCTGGGAGAATTTGTCTGTTATGACCTGAATGAGATCTTTTCCGGAAAAGATTTGAAAGAAAGTCTACAGGCAAAAACAACACTGAATATCGCCAGAGATCCTTTTTTAGATTCGGAAGAATTCAATAATTATGAAATTTCTAAGATGTTAGAAACAGAAGTTAGTGCCGCCATAAATAAAAAAGAGGATATGGCATTAAGTGATGATTTTATTCCTTATTATCAATCTATGAATCCGGATTATTGGTTGGTCTATTATCAGGCCGGAAGATATTATTTTGGGATCAATGAATTTTCAAAAGCGAAAACTGAGTTTGAAAAAGCCCTAACCAAAGAAATTACCACAGTTCCGGACAGAGAAAATGTAGAAAAATACCTGAAAAGAACTTTAAAAAAGCTAAAATGATCCCCAGACATATAAAATTACTGTTCTGTATTCCCTTTATCATTATTATGGGGTACACCGTTTACCTGCTTACAAAGTACAGCTCTATTCCGGATATTATACCTATTCATGGATATGGAGGCAAGAATGACGGGTTCGGAAGCAAACTGTTTCTTTTTGCGCCCATTGTACTGAACCTTATTATTTTGGTATTTATCTGGCTGATCATCAGGAAACCGGATAAGATAAGATTTACTTTTGAAGTGAAAGAAGAAGACAAAGCAAAAACCTATGCTCAGTATCAGTTGGTTCTGATTATACTTGCTATATTTGTCACCCTGATTATGAGTCCGTTATCATTTTCGGATGTTGTATTTAAATGATTTTATATGAAAAGGCCTACAGCTGACTAGTTATTTTCCGGATTCAGTTTATTCAGAAAAATAAACGCTACAATCCCGCAAAGAGCAGACAGGGAAGTAGCCAGAATAGCACTCCCGATCACATACTGAAGAAGATTATTCTTGATCAGCTCAAAATTGAGTTCACTGCTCAAAATATTACTGTCCCCGTGCACAAAAGGAGATCCTAAAAATAGAGAAGCTGCGATAATAAAAGGAATAAATGGTGGAAGGCTGATATTGGAGGCGATAAAAGCCAGAACTTTGTTCAGTTTAAAAAGAACAGACAGAGAGATGACAAGCAGGGTGTGGAATCCCCAAAAAGGAGAAAGACCTATAAAAACGCCGAGAGCGATTGAAAATGCCTTTGTCCGGTTGCTGCCGTCACTTTCCAGGACATCTTCCTTTAAGAATCTTTTAAAGCTTTTTTTTTTGAAATTATTCACGAAATTTCTCGGAATGATGTAGAGCAGTGTTATAGCCACTAAAATAGTATTCAGAATGCTGATCCTTGTGAAATCTTTAAATGGCCTGAAATGTGAAACCCGTTCTGCCGGATCATACAACACTTTTATCGGGACATTTTTTACAGGAACATGCCTCCAGGCTGTTCTTACAATAATCTCGATCTCAAATTCAAATTTTGGGGTAAAATATTTCTTCGGAATTTTCAGTAATGGATATAATCTATAGCCGGATTGGGTGTCCTCCAGTTTTATTCCGGTCTCAAACCAGAACCAGAAGTTGGAGAACCTGTTTCCGAAACTGCTTTTTTTAGGAATTCCGTCCTGTGACATGTTGCGGTTTCCAATCAGAAGTATATCTTCTTTTTCTTTGGCTAAGGCTTCCACGAATACAGGAATGTCATCGGGATAATGCTGCCCGTCAGAATCAATGGTGATGGCGTAATGATAGCCCAGTGCTTTTGCCTTTCTGAAGCCTGTTTTAAGTCCGTTTCCCTTTCCTTTGTTCTCCGGTAGAGAGATCACCGCTATCTGAGGATATTGTGCTAATATTTGTGAAGTAGAGTCCGTAGAACCGTCATTAACTGCAATAATGCTGTCGGTATATTCCATAACACCGTCTATCACTCTCTTCAGAGTTTTTTCATTATTGTAGGTAGGTATTAAAATGCAGATCTTCTTTTCAGAAATCGCATTTTGTACTTCAGGAAGGGTCATTGGTTTATTTTATAGTAGCTCTTTCAGTATCTGTAAAGGATTTAGACTGCATGGCAAATTTTTTCACATAACTTTTCAGTGTGGTGTTCTGCTTGCTGTAATTATTGATAAGGAATGCTTTATCGTCTTTAATACTGCCTCTGTATCCCACTATTTTCGGAATATTTTCCTGAACGCTCAGCCTGATCAGGCGCAGTTCTATATTGTTGGGATTGCTTTTGATAATACTTTCAAGGCTGGTAGCACCGGTTTTTACAAGCGCTTTTCTATTGGTTTTAGCAATCCTTGCTTCCATGATCTTTGCCGCTGCTTTATAAGCGCTGGTTACGGCATCTGAACCGGATTGTTTTTCTGCAAGATTGATGAATGCTTCCGTATTGGCGTTAGACAGATTGGCTTTCGCATAGCTGCTTCTTAAAGATTCCAGATCACTCTGGAAGAAAAAAACAAAAGCTGTTATGAGAGATAAAAAAAGTTTCATAATCTTATTTTTTATAGCTTACTGACATTTTCAATGCAATAGTCTCGCCAAAAGAGGTTGTATTTTTTACTTTAACATCTTCTTCATTCTCAGTGATATCCAGCTGCAGTTTAAGATCCGGGGTTTCAAAAGGGTTGATAATAGCCATAAATTTTACATTAGAAGCTGTTTTCAGAAATAGCTTAGAGCCTGTGAACTCTTCCGTCAGCTCTTTTACGATCTGCATCATACAAACCCCTGGTGTAACCGGATTGCCCGGAAAATGGCCTTTAAAAATATCATGATCTTTATTCAGATGAATATAAGCGGTAAAACTTCCGTTTTCTGCCTTTTCATAAGATTCCAAAGTATAAAAGTCTGTAAGGATGGTCTGCATGATCTTATTTTTTCAGATTAAATGTATAATAAAGTCCTGTCTGGAAAACGACATTAGAGTGATTTCTATTGTAGCTGTCCACAGGAATAAAACCTTTTTTTACTCTGGCTTCGATGCCAAAGTTTTTAGTAATGTCGTACCCTAAACCGGCTGTAATTCCCAGGTCGATCTCATTTTCAGGATCAAAATTCTTTTTATCGACTACGAATTCCAAAGTTGGTCCAACATGTACATTGAACTGGTTGAAATAGAATTTGTTGATCAGCTGCAATCCCAGATAAGATACGGAAAGTGTTTTCCCGTCCCAGTTGTTTACATTCGTGCTTATTTTAGCTCCCTGTCTGGAATAATTGATCTCCGGCTGCAAAGCATAAAATTTCGCAAGACGGATATTCCCTATAAAGCCGATATAAAAATCTGTTTTCGTTTTATAGTCCAGATATGGTTCAGCTGCGTTGGGGAATTCTTCCAGATAATAATAATTAAATTCTTCACTGTTCGAAAAATGAGAGAAATTGGCTCCCGCTCTGATTCCCGGGGTAAAAGTTACCTGTGAGAAAGACAGACCTGAAATAAAGGCTGTGACTAAAAATAGAAGTTTTTTCATGTTAATTCTGTTCAGTTTCGGTTATTTGAAATAGTTTTATATTGATCTTAAAATCCTTATGCTGCAGGTTTAAGCTATCCGCGAAGATATGTTTTTTTGCCTCAAAAGTAAAATCGATTTTTTCCTTATTGTTTTTTGTGTACACAATTTCTTTTAACAGGCCGCTTTCTTTATTGAAGAACAGATAATAGGCCTTATGATCAGCCTTTGACAGATAAATTTTAGAATCATTATTTTCAAATGATTCACTCACCGGGTATTGTTTTTTTAGCAGCTCCCGGAAGTCATTTCTTAAAAAATTGATAACGATCTTTTTATCCAGATCCGGAAGAACATAATTCAGCTTAAAATCATTCTCAGAGATTTCAAAATCAATTAATTTATTTCCAAAATCCGAGGTCATAGCCACACGATGGGTTGTTTCATTAAGCTTCTTGATGATCAGTATACCGCTTACATGATTTTTATAAATATCCATCTGGCATTTATAAACATAGTCTTCACCTGAAGAAAAATATAAATTTTCAACTATTTTTTCAGAACTCTGAACCGGTTTTACCTCTGTAAGTTTATAGCTTTTGCAGGAAACAAACAGCAAAACAAGGAAACTATAAACTAAACTCTGAAGCTGCGATCGCTGCATTGATCTTGGTGTTTTTGAAAACAATATTAGTAGTATCTCCCGAGGCTTCTGTCATATTCACCTGAGAAACGGTAGATTGATTCTTCGGAAAATGCAGTTCGATCTGTTTGATATATTTCAACAGCTGGGAAGATTTCGGAGTGAATTTAGCCACGTTGGAGTTTCCGTTTTTGTAATAAGAAACAGTAAATTCAGGATCGCTGAACATTTTTCCGTTCGAGCTTCCTACAATCAGCTTATTGATCTTTTCAAATGTCTTACTCTTGGCATCTACCGATGACTTTTTTCCCTGGTCGTTGATGAATATTTTATTATCCTTAAAAACAATGCTGTACTGATAAGGCTTGGTGTATTTCCAGCTCAGCATATTCGGGGTTTTTAAAGACATTTTCCCGTAAGTGACAATATTTTTATCCAGAAAATCCATTTTCTTGGTCTGGGTAAAGTCGCTTTGCATGGTTTTGATTTGTTGGGCCTCAGAAGAAACTTTGGTGACAAATGCTTTTGCTTCCGCTCCTGACATTGCTGTCATCTGTGCAGAAATGAAGCCGGAAACTAATAAAAATGCTCCAAAAGCAATACTTTTAATCATTTTTCTTTGATTTTGTAATTGAATCGACCGTAAATGTCGAATATTTTTTATCCTTCAAAAATAACAATAAATCGGCCAACACGTGATACGTCTTTTCGGAAGTGTCGTGCAGAAGGATAATACTACCTTTCTTCAGACCTTTTGTTATTCTTTTATAAATCTTCTTTTCATCGTCTGTCACCGTATCCAGTGAACGGATATTCCAGCCGATGCTTTTTTTATGAGTTCTTTTAATAGCTTTGGCAATATTCGGATTGGTAACACCGAAAGGAGGCCGGTATAAATCAGTTTGTACAGGGCCGGCTTTTGCCATTATATCATCACATTTCTCAATCTCCTCTGTCATTTTTGAAGCTGATAGGAAGCCTGTATTGTTGGAATGGGAAAAGGTGTGATTTCCGACGGTATGCCCTTCGGCAATAATCCTTTGAAATGTTTCAGGAAATTTTTCGATCTGTTTTCCGATGCAGAAAAAGGTAGCCTTTACCTGATGTTCTTTAAGCAAATCTAAAAACTGCGGGGTAAATTCAGTCGGTCCGTCGTCAAAAGTCAGGGCAACTTCATTGGTTTTCGTTCTTTTATGAGTAATGCTGTTGACAAAATACCCGAGCTGTATATCAAAAGATCCCCAGACTATAACGGCAGAAAATGCCAGAAAACAAGCTATATAAACCCAGAAGCTTCCATGAAACGCATAAATAAATGCATTGCAGAAAAAATAAAATAGAATGAATGGGTAATGCTTCATCTTCTGTTATTTTGAATTTTTGGTAATAACAAATTTACAAATTCATTATTTACCCTTCCATTTTAAGCTCTCTCCAGCAGCATAAGACTGTGATCGCTTCCTGCCAGATGATTATAAAGAAGAATATTTTTAACTTCTGTCTTTTTCTCTGAATTGATCGTCATTATTTCCGGGATCTGCTGACTCTTCAGAATATGACAGGCCATAAAGGTAGAAAAACCACTTGCCGTATTGAATTCTCCGCTCAGATGTTTATAATACAGCAGAGCTGAATGTTGAAATGCATCCATCGCTTTTATATAGTACACATCAGATACTGCATCGCTGCTGAAACCTAAGATCACCACGTCAATGTCTTCATGTTTCAAATCATTTTTGGCTAAAAAGTCGGTTATAAAAGTGGGTGCTTCTTCCAGATCCAGTCTGTTGATCATCTGAATATCTCTGAGTTTAGCATAAGAATTTTCAGTTTTGTCTCTTCCTAAAACAAAGAAAGCTGCACCTTCGCCCCAGATCACTCCATCCGTTTCAGAATGTAAATAATCAGCAGGAAGATTCTCTTCTTTTTTAATGGTGTTATTCAAACAATACAGCTCCATAGTTCTGTTAGTCTGCTCATCTGCAGCACCAACGAGAACATTTTCAGCTTCGCCGTCATTGATCTGAAGTTTGGCATCCAGGAATGAAAATTCCAGAGATGAAGAGGTATTAACATACGTGAAATTGTACGCATGGCATTGAAGTCCAAGCGCAATTTGTCCTGCAACGGTATTATGAGTAGACTGAATAAAGAATGTTGGAGTTAAAAACTCTTCCTTGTTATCAATCACATTTTTCAGAAATTTTTCAGAATCCTGTGAACATCCCATTCCGGTTCCTACAATAATGGCATCCGGCTGTTCAATTCCAGCTTCTTTCAGAGCATAATGGGAAGCTACGGAGCTCATTTTTACGGCTTTAGACATTCTTCTGCTCATCGCAGGCGGAATGAATTCTTTATAATTAGGCTCTACTGCTTTTAAAATCTGGGCAGATTGGTCAGCCTTAAGATTCTGGAAAAAATTTTCTTTTAAAGTGTCCTGTACTGAAATGCAGGATGCACTGTTGATGTATACGGCACTCATGATTTTGAGAAAATTAAAGTAGAACAGTTACCACCAAATCCGAATGAATTGGAAAGAACGTGGTTGATATTTTTCTCTTTCAGCTCAGTAACCGGGGTTAAATTAAACTCCTGCATTTTCGTTTTGAAATTCAGATTCGGGAAAATGACACTGTGCTGCATCGCCAAAATAGAGAATACTGCTTCAATTCCCGCTGCTGCTGCCAGAGTATGTCCGGTAAAAGCTTTGGTAGAACTGAATTCAGGAACATTATTTTCTCCGAAAATCCTGATCATGGCAATTCCTTCCGAAAGATCATTATTGGGAGTAGCTGTTCCGTGAACATTGATATAACCGATGTCTGTTTTCGCCAGCCCGGATACTTTAAATGCCTGTTCCATAGCCAGAAAAGCACCCTGTCCGTTTTCTGACGATGCGGTTTGATGATGGGCATCATTTGCATTACCATAGCCGGAGAGATAAGCCAGTACTTTTTTATTTTCTTTTTTTACAATCTCATCAGATTCGAGAACGATAAAAGCGGCTGCCTCACCAAGATTCAAACCTTTCCGGTCGTTGTCAAAAGGAGTATTGTAAGAATCTGTAAGGATCATCAGGGTATTGAATCCGTTCAAAGTAAATTTTGAAAGGGAATCCGTTCCTCCGACGATGACACGGTCTAAAACTCCGTTTTTAATCAGTTTTGCTCCCATCATAATAGCATTGGCCGCCGAAGAGCATGCTGTACTGATGGTGGAAACCATACCTTTTAAACCGAGATAATCAGCAATGGCTAATGAAGAATTGCCCGCATCATGAGCATCGATGTATTTTTGCTTTTCAGGAAAGTTCTCGTAAGAGTAGAAATATCTTTCAGTGATATCCATTCCGGCTACACTGGTGGAAGAAATCAGTCCGGTTTTGTATTCATTGATCTCTGAAATCCCGGCAGATTTTACAGCTTCCCTTGCGGCAATCATACCCAATAAAGATGTCCTCGTTACATTATTGTCTTCAGGCAGCTGAAGCTGTTGTACAAGTTCTTCATTAGACCATTTTATCTCGCCTGTTTTTATAGCTCCGACATGTCGGGTTTCAAACATTTCAATGTCTGAAATTCCGTGTTTTCCGGATTTTAACGAAATAAAATTTTCCTCCACATTGTTGCCAATGGAAGAAATAATGCCCATTCCTGTTATGGCAATTTTTCGACTCATTTTATTGTATAATGTAACAATATATCAATCTAACAGTGTAATAATAATTGGTAAACTATTAGATTGATATTTTGCTAGATTGAATAATTTATTTCGTTCTGTTCGCCTCAATGAATGCAGCCATTGTATCGATAGACTGGAAGATTTCCTTTCCTTTTTTAGGATCGGCTAATTTTATTCCGTAATCTTTATCAAGCAGAACAATCAGTTCCAGGGCATCGATAGAATCAAGTCCCAAACCGCCTCCGAATAAAGGATCCGTATCTTTAATCTCTTCTACAGAAACATCTTCAAGGTTAAGGACTTCAATAATTTTGTGTTTCAATTCTGTTTTTAAGTTTTCCATAATTATTTTAATTTGCCAATTTAACAATGTGCCAATAACTGTTACATTGCTACACTGTTATATTGTTACATTTTTTATAAGGTTAGCAAATATACAAAAGCTTTGTAATTTTCCTGAAAAAGTTCTGTCCAACCGCAAAGAACTTTTTCCGCTTTTCCGGACAGCAGGATCTGTTCTGCATAATCGGTTAAAAATTTTTCATCAAATTCATCTAAAACAAAAAAAGCATTCTCCGTCTGCATTTTATGTTTTATACTGATCTCGCCCACACAGATGTTAGGGAGGGTATATACAAATACAGCAGGGCTTGGGAAGTAATTTTCCTGCGAATTGATGCTTTCCTGGTATTTAAAATCCGTATCAAGGCTTGACGACCTGTTGGCAAGAACCACTGCTGTTCTGCTGTGGTCTTCATCTTTTAAAATCATTTCTGCGGCAAGAAAAGCAAGCTTACTCAGATTATCCATTTTATGAAACTTGGGGTAATTGAGTTCTAGGCTTTTATAGGCATCTTTTGCAAAGTCATGAAATGTTTCGCTCTGGCTTTCAAAAACAGGATCTCCGTTAACGGTTATTTTTGAATGTTCCATGATACAGCTGTCAGTTTTCTTCATTACTTTCATTTTAACATTTTTCCAAAACAATAGCCGCATTGCATCCGCCAAAGCCTGAAGCTGTTTTTAAAATATACTGAATGGCTGCAGACTGGTTTTCTTTAATGATATTTAAAGGCTGGGAAACTCCTGTTTCTTCAAAATTCTTTGAAGGAATCAGAATCCCGTGGCGGGCACTTTCCATGGATATAATGCTTTCAAGAAGTCCGGATGCACCGAGACAGTGTCCGTAATACCCCTTCATGCTGTTTAATGGAATATTTTGAAGCTTCATTCTGTTGAAAGCGATGGCTTCCATTTCGTCATTGTAGATTGTGGCAGTTCCGTGGGCAGAAATAAAATCAATCTGTTCCGATGTGACGTTTGCTTCTGTCATTGCATTTTTGATGCTGGCATAGAGTCCGTCTCCTGTTCTGGAAGGGCCGGAAATATGGTTGGCATCATTTATTGCAGAGTCTCCTGATATTTTAAACCTAAATTTTTCGTTTTCGCTCGGGGCAGCAGTAATATACGTGGCGGCAGCTGCCTCCCCAATATTGATGCCGTTTCTGTTTTTATCATAAGGCTTACAGGGTTCTGTTCCGATAGCCTGGAAAGAATTGAATCCGGAGATCACAAATTCAGAAACCTCATCGCCGGCAATCACAAAAGCATCCTTATATTTTCCCGCCTGGATCATATTTTTGGCAACAGCAATAGCCATTACTCCTGAAACACAGGCATTGGAAACGACGATTGGTTTTGTTTTAAATCCAAAGTAATCAGCAATTTTCTGTGCTAAATTTGAAAGATAAGCACCTCCCGGTAATGCTGTCTGATTTTTTAATAAGCTGATATTTCCTTTGGTTGTTGATAAAATGAAAGCCGTTTCTTCCGTAATTTCATGCTTTTCAACCAGAGGTTTAAGACTCAGAAGAAACATTTTTTCCAGCCTTGTAAAATCCGGGTTGGCGAAATTGCTTTTAAATTCTTTTTCCAGCTTTTCAGTATCAATAATGGAAGCATAAAAAGCTTCCTGGTTTTCGATAACTTTATGTAATGCGACTCCTGATTTTCCTTCCACAAGATGGTTCCAGTTGGAAGCAACATCGAATCCTAAAGGAGTGACGCAGTTGTAATCTGTAATATAAATTTCTTTCTTCATTATAATCCCATTTTATCTTTCCATGCCTGAAAAAACTCAGGATTATAAAGACATAAGCTTCCATTGCTGTCTAAGAATACCTGAATGGTTTCTCCACTGCATACCAATTGATCTTCCTGGTTGAAAAGCTCATAAGTATAGATCAGTTTTGCAGATACTGAATTCACAAAAGTGGTGACAATCCTGAATGTTTCACCATACTTTAATGGCAAAAAATGCTCACAGGTACTTTTTACGATAGGGGTCACATAGCCTTCCCTCTGAATATCAAGATACGTTAGGCCATGCTCTCTTCCGAAAGCCTCTCTTCCGTCTTCAAAATATACGATATAGTGTCCGTGCCAGACAATGCCCAGCGGATCTGTTTCGTTGAATCTTACTCTTACTTCTTCGGTACAGGTCAATATGTTTTCTTTAGACTGCATTTTGTTTTCTTCCGGAATTTTTTATGTTTTTTATGGACGTCAGGAAACTCCCGGTAATATTAGTCATCATTATAAATTTAAACGTTGTGGAGTTTTCGCTCGTAAAAAATAGAAATAGCTACCATGGCAATATAGAATGCAAAAAGGAATGCGAGCTCTTTGGCAATTCCTCCGATACTGCTGTTCCTTAAAATAATATCGTAATAGGCATTCAGTCCCCAGTTCATTGGAGAAAATTTTGCTACGGTCTGCATAAATTCAGGCATTAAGAATACGGGAACCCATATTCCTCCGATCGCGGCCAGAACAACTACCGAAGTAGCTCCAAAAGGAGCAGACTGTTCCTGGGTGTCGGCAATGGTTCCCAGTAAAACACCAAATCCGATAGCCGCCAGCCCTGAAAACAGGGTGACAACAAGAAGATGGAACATTTTTCCGGAAACATCGAAAGCCGGAAGATCCATATAGGGAAAAAGATAGATACCCACCGCTACCATCAGTAAAAACTGAATGATACAGATGATAAGGTAAGTGAATGTTTTTCCTAAAATATGAACAAAATAAGGGGTCGGACTGATCCTCGCTCTTACGCTTGTACCCTGGCTTTTTTCTTTCACTAAATTAATAGAAAGAGGAACCACGATGAAGAAGATGGCAAATAGTGTCCATGCCGGAACATTATGCTGAACAGAATTCGGCATTAGGTCCATGGCGCCTTTTTTTGGGGTGATCTCTTTGAAGCTGATCAGGTTTTTGTTTTCTTCAAGGTTTTCCTCAGTTCCCAGCTGATCCTGAAATGCTTTGTAGATCTTTTTGTTTTCGATCTCAAAGACCATTTTATTCACGGAATTCATCACTGAATTTTTGAATCCTGCATTGGTAGCCGGGTCAAAGTACAGATGAATTTCTTTTGCTTTCGGAGCTGTTTTTTTAACAGCTGCAGAATCTCCTTCCAAGCCAAACGAGCTTACAATCGTCTGAACTTTGGAATCAATATTTGAATTTAAATCTTTCGTTAAATTTTCAGGAATAACGATGGCCATCTGGTAATCTCCGGAAAACACGGCTTCCTGTGCTGACTTTTCATTATAGTTGGTGAGCAGCTGGAATGTTTTACTGGTTTCCAGTTCCTGTTTTATATTTTTTGAGACTTCAGACTTGTCATTATCAATGAAAATGATCGGGATCTTTGAGCCTTCCAGATTTTTGAAGGTAGAATCCTGAATTAAAGTGATCGTTACAATTAACAGCAACGGCATGACGAAAATAATGACTATTCCCCCGATATCTCTCTTCAGAAGAAGGATTTCCTTCACGAAGCTTCTCCAAAGTTTATACAACAACATCTCTTAGTTCTTTTCCTGTTAATGATATGAAAACGTCTTCCAGGTTTTCAGCGTTTGCGATCTGTGACACCAATTCTTCCGGTGTTCCTATGGCGTGGATTCTTCCCCGGTCGATAATGGCGATCTTGGTACAGAATTCTTCGGCCTCGGAAAGGTGGTGAGAGGTGTAAATAATACATGTCCCGTTTTTATTCAGTTCCTGCAGGAAGTCGATGATCACCTTTTTAGACTGAACATCAACGCCTACGGTCGGTTCGTCAAGAAACAAAACTTTCGGATTGTGCAGCGTTCCCGCGATAAGGTTGCAGCGGCGCTTCATTCCTCCGGAAAACTGTTCTACCTGTTTATCTGCAAACTTTGAAAGTCCCATGATCTCCAGGGATTCATCAATCACTTTTTTAAGTTCTTTATGCTTTAGACCGTACAGGCTTCCATAAAACATTAAGTTTTCTTTAGCCGTAAGAGTTGGATATAGAGCATATTCCTGAGGAACGATGCCAATAATCTGTTTGATTTTAAAGCTGTCTTTATGAGGAGACAGACCGTTGATGGTAAACTGCCCCGAAGTCGGTTTAATCAAGCCTGAAAGCATAGAGATCAGAGTGGTTTTTCCTGCTCCGTTCGGGCCAAGAATTCCATAAATCTCGTTTTTTTCTATAGTCAGCGAAATGTCGTTGACAGAAAAATCATCGGAGTTTTTATATTTTTTATAGAGATTTTTAATCTCAATCATGTTCTCTGCCATATCAGATCGCTTTTCTCAGTTTTTTATAAAAAGCTTCTTCCAGATCAGCAATATGAAGCATGGATTTTGAAAGGTTGTTGTAGATATCGCTTTTCGAGTTTCTGTTTTTGTAAACCCGGGCAATATCCACGGCAAAGTCTCTCCATAAATCGCCGATGGCTGTAATTTCTTTTGAAAGCTCTTTTAACTCTTCATTTTTAAGAATTACCGAAGCTTCCTGAAGAAATGCTCCATATATAAACCGGAAACCGCCTCCTCCGGTGCCTATCTCTTCCTGCATTCTTATCAGTTGCCCGAGATAGTGATTGGTGACTTTTGTACCTTTCTTTTCTGCCCATTTGGGAATGCTTCTGGCCACCCATCTCATAGCTTTTACACCGATAAGAGGAACCGGAGCCAGCATATTTTTGCAGGTATCTTTGATCCCTTTTCTGATGGCTTCTTCAATATTCACATTTTCCGGAATGTAGGTCGGGTAGTACATATGTCCTTTTGGAGGCAGTGCACCTTTGGCATATCTTACCTTTTCCAGTTCAGCTTCTGATAGGGTAGTGGTATAATCCATCACCGGATCGCTGATCAGGAATTTTCCGTCTTCTTTACCGTATACCACAAGATTGTGGGCATTGAAGTGAAATTTATATTCTTCGGGGAAATAAGTAAGATTAAAGACACCTACCTGAAGTCCTGTAGGAATATTCTGATTTAAGTTTCTTTCTAAAGCAGACTGTGCCTCTTTAGGGTTGGAAAATTTTTCTCTTTTGATTTTAATCCCCAGTCGTTTTGCTGCTTTGCTGAAAATAGCACCCGGCATCGGTCTATAGCTGAAGCCTGGAGCGAAATTCACTTTCAAAAACGGCAGATAGACAAAAAACAGTCCGGAGCCGATCCCGAAGATCATAGGTTCACTGAGTTTTAAGCCTTTATTAAGTAACAGATTGGAGGCGACACCGTTTTCGCAATGCGCGGTCTGATGGTGTTCGAAGTTAAGTTTCATTTGCTGCTTTTATTCTTTTTCATTGGCGAAACGAAATTCTGCATATTTTTATGCTTCATTTCTTTATTATTTTCCGTCAAAGTTTTTTAATTCATCCACTGAAATCCCAAATGCATCTGCATATTTTTTCAGTACGGATTGGTTTAGTGTTTTAAATACTTTTGGTTTTGCATGTCTTTTCACTCTCCACTGCCACATACCGACATAGGACGCGAGAACACTTAGGTCCATTTTATTCAGTTCCATGAAATAAATAATAGGACTTATCAAATTATTGGCAACATTTTGCCTGGCTTCTTCAATTCTTTCATGAATAAGCTCCATGGATTCATCAAGGGCAGCTTTTTTAGCTTCCCAGCCAATGCTGTTTGCCGTTGTATAATTGTCATTTTCGTCCGTCACATACAAGACTTCAGTCATGTTTGCTGACTTCAGATTGCTTTCATCCTGAGGCAGGTCTTGTTTTTTCATGTAAACCGTATTAATCTTTTTAATCAGTTGGCTAAAATAGTGAAAATACATTATATGTAAATCATATTAGATTATAATGCCTGAACAGGCTTTATTTAAAGATAAATTCAAATTTTAATATAAAAAATCATAATCCGCAGTTTAGTGTAACAAGTGCATGATGAATGTAGACTTATTGAATTCTATGAAATTTGATTTAAATAAATAAAACTTATGAAGAAATTTTTTATTTCTGTTTCACTTTTCTGTATGCTGCATGCTATGGCGCAGAAATTTGATACTCAAAAGGTGACGGACAGCCAGGGATATACTTACGAAACGGTTAAGAATGATCAGTCCGGTGTCAGGGTATATACTTTGAAAAACGGACTGAAGGTTTATCTGGCAAAAAATGATGATGCCCCGAGAATCCAGACTTATATTCCTGTAAGAACGGGATCTAATAACGACCCTAGCGACAATACAGGTCTGGCGCATTACCTTGAACACATGGTTTTCAAAGGAACATCTCATTTGGGAACTCAGGACTGGACAAAGGAAAAAGCATTGCTTCAACAGATCTCTGACCTTTATGAGCAGCACAAAGCAGAAAAGGATCCTGAAAAGAAAAAACTGCTTTATAAAAAAATAGATGAGGTTTCTCAGGAAGCTTCCAGGTATGCAATTGCCAATGAGTATGATAAAGCGATCTCATCATTGGGAGCAACGGGAACAAATGCCCACACATGGCTTGATGAAACGGTTTATAAAAATAATATTCCATCCAACGAGCTTGAAAAATGGCTGAAAGTGGAAAAGGAACGTTTCTCAGAACTGGTATTGCGTCTTTTCCATACAGAACTGGAAGCTGTGTATGAAGAATATAACAGAGCGCAGGATAATGACGGCCGTCTTGTGAATTATGCAATGATGGAGGCACTTTTTCCAAAGCACCCGAACGGGCAGCAAACAACGATTGGGACTTCGGAACACCTGAAAAGCCCTTCAATGGTTGCTATTCATAAGTATTTTGACACGTATTACGTGCCTAATAATATGGCTGTAGTTCTGGTAGGGGATCTGGATTTTGATAAGACCATTAAAATGGTAGATCAGTATTTTGGAGCTTTCAAGTACAAAGAGCTGCCAATGAAAAAAATGGTGTCGGAACAGCCGATGGAAAGCATTGTGACAAGAACGGTTAAAAGTCCGAGCACACCGAGAATGACTCTGGCCTGGAGATCTGATTCCAATGGAACCCAGAATGCAAGATTGGCGGATGTGGTTGCGGAAATTTTAAGCAACAGAGGAGATGCAGGACTTATTGACCTTAATATGAATCAAACGCAAAAGGTACTAGGCGCAGGAGCTTATGAGTCTGCTTTTAAAACCTATGGTGCTTTTAACATGTCTGTAACTCCGAAAGAGGGACAAAGCTTTGATGATGCCAAAAAACTATTGCTGGATCAGTTGGATTTAGTGAAAAAAGGTCAGTTTCCGGATTGGATGCTGAAAGCAATCGTTAATGACAAGAAAGTGCAGCGTATGAAGGCGTGGGAAACTGCAGACGGACTGGCAACAACCCTGTATGGTACTTATATTAATGAAAGAACGTGGCAGGAGGAATTAGATGATATCAATCAATATGAGAAAATCACAAAGGCGGATGTTGTTAAGTTCGCGAATGAATTTTTCAAAGACAACTATGTGGTTGTTTACAAAGAAAAAGGAGTGAATGATAAACTGGTTCGTGTACAGAATCCGGGAATTACACCGATTAAGCTGAACAGAGAAGCGCAGTCTCCTTTCCTTAAAGACATTTTAAGCAGTAAAGTAGCTGAAACAAAACCGGAATTTATTGATTATAAAACAGCGATCCAGACTTCTCAGATTAAAGACAAGAAGGTAAGCTTTGTAAAGAATAAGTATAATGATGTGGCACAGATCAGCTATATTTTCCCTTTCGGAACGGATAACGACAAAGAGCTTTCGGTTGCGGTGACTCTGTTTGAATATCTTGGAACAGATAAATACACTCCTGAGCAGCTGAAAGGGGAGTTCTATAAACTAGGAATCTCTTACAGCTTCAGAACGTCCAACGATCAGGTGATCATTACACTGAGCGGCCTTGAAGCCAATATGAAGAAAGGCGCTGAGCTGATGAATCACTGGCTTACGAATGTAAAAGCGGATAAAGAGACCTATGCGAAGACTGTGAAAACCATATTGGAGGCAAGGGCTGCCGGTAAAAAGGATAAAACAAGAATCATGGCTGCTCTTACCAACTATGCCAAGTATGGAAAGAATTCCAGAATGACGGATATTGTTTCCAAAGAACGTCTTGAGAGCATTGATGCCAATGAACTGACTAAGAAAATCAAAGTATTAAACCAGTCTCCATATGAAATATTCCTTTACGGACAGGAGCAGTCAGGTTTAGAGAAAGCGGTTAAGCCATATATTACAGAAACCAGTGTTCAGCCGGCAAAAGCTAAGGAATATCCGGAGCCTGCTGCAGAAGGAAAAGTATACTTCACAAACTATGATATGGTTCAGATGGAAATGTCTAAAGTAGCCAAAGGAGGTGATGTGAACTTAAGTAACTTCGGAAAAGCGAATGTTTTCAACGAGTATTTCGGAAGAGGCCTGTCTTCTATCGTGTTCCAGGAGATCAGAGAAAGTAAGTCACTGGCTTATTCGGCCTATGTTTCCTATGCGAATGCAACAGAGAAAGGGCATGCAAACTATATCACCAACTATATCGGAACTCAGGCTAATAAGCTTCCTTTAGCAGTGAATGCAATGAATGATCTTATGGCATCCCTGCCACAGATTCCGGCACAGTTTGAGAACTCAAAAGGTTCTGCATTGAAGCAGATCGCTTCCAACAGAATTAACAGAACAAATATTTTCTTTAATCAGATGGCACTGAAAAAGCTTGGTGTTGATTACGACATCAGAAAAGATATTTATTCTGAAATTCAGGGACTGACGCTGCCACAGCTTACCGGTTTCTACGATACTGAGATAAAACCTGTGAAATATAATACAGCGATCATCGGTAAAAAAGAAAACCTGAACATGGAATCCATCAATAAGATGGGAACATTCCAGGAGGTATCTCTTGAAGAGATCTTCGGGTACTAACCTTTTATGATATAATTTTTAAGCGGGGCCGTGATGCTCCGCTTTTTTTGTTTAAATTCATCTGAAAGGCAGCTTTATTTTCTCTTGGTGTAATTCAGCTTCACCAGCAAATATATTTCGGTTTTCTCGAGATCATTACACCATGTCCGCTCTGATACTACAGCGTTTTCATAGAGATAAAGATCTTCCATATTATTAACATATTCCAGCCTTTCTGAAGTCCGGTACTTAAAGAACGAAATGAGGTTCACTTCATCACCAAGTTGTGGCGCAACCGGAAATTCAACAGAATTTTCAAAATCGAATTCAATGTCATACGAATAGAACCTTACCTTTACGCTCATAATATTATTTTCATCAAATATATCGAAAAATAAAAGGGATAAGCTATCGGGTATTTTACTTAATAAGTGTATAAAGAAAAAACCAACCTGGATAAAGGTTGGCTAGATATTTTTAAATAAATGATTATTAAGATTTCACTTCCTGAATAAACAGGTTGATTTCTGCCCTGATCAGTAATTCATCATTACTGAAGGTTTCACAGAAAATATTACAGATATTTTCATACTGGGAGATCAGTGAAGCTTTGGAAATAATCTTGTCTCCTGTTTTTGGAAGAGCAAATACTTCAATTTTTTTGATGTTGGTGATAAAGCCGATTACTTTCGTGTCTGCATCTATATTTTCGAAGAAACTCTGTCCCAGAATGGATGAGCAGGTCTGGGCAAGATTTTCAATCAGGCCGGCTTCCGCTAATTCATTATTGTGAACAAAGATATTATCCTCTTTTATCTCAAAGGAAGTCACAACCTTTTCTTTGGTCAATTCCAGAATATAATCTGCCATCAGCATCGGTTCGCGGTGCGGCAGAAAGTTATGCATATTGATGAGGTACTCTTCCTTGATTTCCATTACATTTATTTTACAGCAGTTTTCATTTGGGATTTTGCAATGACCGAGCCATTCAGCTTCGTGACAATATCCACCAGTGTTACTCCCATCACTTCATTAAGGATCGTTACTTCCGAGATCAGCCGGTCCCCTGTTTTGGGCAGGGTTTCGGCTTCAAAAGATTTAATGGCCCCGATATATCCTGTAGGAGCCTCTTTTCCTAAAAGATAGTATTTGTAGCCTGTGTGTAAAGCAACGCTTTGTGCCTGGTGCTCAATAAGACCGGAAGCCTGAAAAACTCCATCCTGAATAAAAAGATTATCTTCTTTTATTTCAAATCCTGAAACAAGACGGTCATCAGAGTATTCCGTAAGCTCATGAACCAAGACGAACGGAAAACGCTGGGGGATAAGGCTTTCTACAAAATCCTGATCAGATGTCGGCAGTTGGTGTTTCATTAGCAAACCGTTAATAAGGCACAAGAGTAGGCAAATCTTCCACTTTCAGGAACGCATAACAATACTTTCTCACCTTTTTTCAGCGTTCCGGAATTCATTAATTCTTCCAGTGCGATGAAGATTGAGCCAGCCCCGATGTTTCCTACTTCAGAAAGATTATAGAACCATTTTTCTGCAGGGAAATCCATGCCTTTTTTAGCAAATTCGTCTTTTAAGCCATCTTTAAAATAGCCTGAAGAGATATGGGCCAGAACATGGTCTATTTTTTCAGGATCCAGATTATGCTTGTCAAAAGAGGATCTTAAGCTTTCTGCTCCTTTTACAAGAATATATTTGTCCAGAATCTTGGTATCCTGCTTAATGGCAAAGATGGATTCTTTCAGCCATTCATCGGAAGGGTAATCTGCCCAAGATTTAAGGCTTCCGTCTTCCTGCTTATCGCATCCTGCATACATACAGGCTTCAATTTCGTGAGCGTAAGAATAAAAATCAATAAATTCTATTTTTAAATTGATTCCGTTTTCTCTGGGTTTATTTTCAAGAAGGAATGCTCCGGCACCATCAGAAAGCATCCATCTCAGGAATTCTCTCTTGAAGGCAACAATGGGTCTTTCTTCCAGAAGCTTTAAGTTTTCTGCTTCATGATTGAATTTGTCTGCGGTCATCCATGCAGACATTCTTTCTGAGCCTACACAAACAGCGTTGTCCTGTACACCGGCTTTTACGGAAAGGAATCCGTAGTTCAGGGCATTCATCCCTGAATTGCAAAGACCTGTAGCGGTATTAATTTCAATAGATTTTCCAATATTCAGCTCGCCATGAACCATAGAAGCGTGTGAAGGCTGCATCTGGTCCGGAGAAGTGGTTCCAACGGACAGCAGTTTCATGTCTTCCTTTTTAAAATTTTCATCGAACAGTCCTTCAACAGCTTTTGCTGTAATCTGTGCATTGGTATGGGTAGGATTTCCTTCTTTATCCAAAGCATAGTATCTGGTTGTGATCTTGTTATTTCTTAAAATCAATGATTTTGCTTTAGAGGGAGCGCCGTTTATCAGACCAAGATAAGTCTCCATTTCATCATTTGATACCGGGTTATTAGGTAAGTATGTTGATGCTTTTGTTATAAATACGTCGTACATTCTATTTTAAATTAATTCCTTGTAAATATGTTTTTTGTTTTTGTCTTTTAGACCAAAATATAGGGGTTGTCAGTAAGTGTAAAACTAAGACGACAGGCGAAATAATCCATATCGCCGCCATCAAATATACCTTAAAGAATTTTATCAGCAATGGGCGTTTCTCTTTTTTCTTAATAATAAGGTTGGACCATATGGTGAAGATCTTGTTGCCTACTTTTTCTACTCTTACCAAAAAAGGGCGGATCTCTACGGCACCGTTCTGTATCAGATCAGGCTGAAGACCGGACAAATTTCCGCTGCTGAAATGCTTTTCTATAATGTTTCCATACTTTACAGAGCCCGAAATTTCCTCATCCGATATCCCTGCGGCGGGAAGCAATCCTGATTTTTCTTTCTGTCCTGTAGTCAGCCAGCGTAAGATCGTCAGTACACTTGTATAATTGTCATGCCTGTCTACCAAAGCAATATTTCCTACCAGGCTTGCACCAAGGTCTCTTAAATATACTTTAAGCTTTTCCTGGGAAAGCATCCACATATTTCTGGTTCCTGAAATCGTAACCACATCTGTGTCTTTCAGTATCTTTTCTGCAAAATCACTCTTTAAGAATGAAATGACAGGGATAGATGGCGTAAGATACCACACCTGATATCCGAATAAAATGAGGTCGTACTTCTTATTCAGGATCTCCTCAGAAGGCGGGAAGATCTCTTTGGGGATCTGAAGATATGATTCGGGAAAAGTATTGAAGAAAACGTCGCCCGGCCAAGGGAAAGGGAAATCTTCCTTCAGCTGAATATTATAATAGGTAACGTCATATTCCTCCTTTTTGGCTTCAAAAGGGTGGGCCATATTCTTCACAATATCCTCCAGCTGGCCGGTTTGCGAATAATAAATGATGAGTATGTTTTTTTTCATTAATATTCTTTAGCGGTTACAAAAATATGCTTTTCATATTTATTTAGTGTTTTTTGAATATTTTAATTGCCTGTGAATTAAATTCCTGTGAATAGTCCGGATGGCTTAGCTCTTTAGATATGGTGTTCAGGAATATAATAGTCCCGGGAAGTTCGTTCAGTGTACCGATATCAAAATTGTTGTCTGAAACCAGAAGTACGTGAATATTTTTATTGATTTCCGAAAAATCATTAATATAATTCAGCTTTCTTCTTTTAACCAAATACGTCTGTGCTGCTATTTGTCTTCTTTCCTCATTTCCAATGAACGAGAAAATTCTTCTTTCCGCCTGATAAAGGGTAAGCAGGATGTCCTTCTGTCCGAAATCATCTGCAATATGCAGGATAGATGCATCTTTCGGAATATGTTTGTTCAGTTCAAAATAGACAGATTTGTTGGCGTTAAAATCACCTTTTACTTCTTTTACCACTTCACTGTCTTTGTAGAGATAGCTTAAGAATAATTTTTTCCTGAAATAATTTTCGTCTTCCAGCTCATTCCGCAGTTTTGCGAATTCCTGTCTGAAATAGGCATTGATTTTTTTTGTTCTTTCAGAATAATTTTTCCCGAAGCTCAGATCATCTTTGCTGATTCTTTCTCCTACTTTTACGGTAATGCTTCCATCGTAGATAATGAAGTCTCCTTTCGGCAGTACTTCGGAATTTCCGTGAATGTATAACGGGAGAATATCCAGCCCGAACTGTTCTGCAAGATAAAACGCTCCTTTATGGAACCTTTTTACATCATTCGTATAAGACCGTTCCGCCTCAGGAAAAACAACGAGTGAATATCCCTGTTCAATTTTTTCTTTCAGTTTTTCCATTCCGTTCTCTATGCCCTGGGAAACCGGATAAAAGCCAAGAGCTCTTACTAATCTTCCGAAAACAGGAGAGTCATATACCCAGTCGTTGACCAGATAGATGATTTTATGGGTTGCCATGGCAATGGCCAGTGTGTCGAGGAAAGAAGTATGATTGGCAATAATTACGGCCGGTCTGCTGAAATCTTCCGCAGGATTTTTTATCACTGTTTTCTTTACAAATGGAGTGAGATGCAGTACGGATGTTAAAAATTTAGCTAAAATTAATTTAATGATATCTAAAGTTCTTCCTTTTGATCTTTTGATAAATACGCTTCCGATCAGTGAAAAAATGAATCCTCCCAAACCGTAGTAAAAGAACGATATGACGCATCTTAGGAACAGCCTGAAGGTAATAGGGGAAAGTCCTTTTTTTGCTCTGTTTGTGATCACTAACCTGAACCAGAACGGAAACAGTATTGAGGTAATGATGATCACGGAGAACATCCCAATAAGAGCGACCAGGGCCAATGAGTGTAATGCCGGATGCTTCGCAAAGATCAAAGAGCCGATTGAGAGAATAGTTGTGAAAACAGCAAGCATAATAGAAGTTCTGTAAGTAGGAAGCTCATTTTTCCCTGTTGTATGTTCCTTCTGCATAGCTTTCGTCAGAAAAATACTGAAATCGTCTCCCACTCCGAAAACCAATGTACAGACTACCGTACTGAAAATATTTAACTCCAATCCTAAGAAATACAGGATTCCCGCTGTTACGATTCCTGTCAGTACAATAGGAAACATCGTGAGAACGGTAAGCTCAAAGTTTCTGAAGAAAATAATGATCGTCAGGATAATGGCCAGAAGAGAATAATTGATGAGCGTGCTGAAGTCTCTTTTCAACAGTCCCAAAAAGTTTTCGTTCATTTGCTGGCGGTCAATGGCAAGGGCATCGTGGTTCTTTTCAACATCTTTTATGAAGGCGTCTCTTTTCTTCTCATCTACCTTTACCACATTGGAGACTGTGTAAAATCCGTTTTCATTGCTCAGAAATTCCGAGATCTGTAACGCTTTTACTTTCTCATAATCCTTGAGGCTTAATACGGAGTAATTCTTATTTAAAACGTTGTTGAAATTGTCGAAAGCATTGCTTTTGAATCCAAATTGATTTCCGCTGTTCACCAGTTCAGAAACAGTACGGTTCTTTTTGTCTCCATCCCAGAATGTATTCCAGATTTTTATTCTTTGTTTCTGATCTTTTTCAGAAAGGACAACATTTCCAAGCGAGTTGTAACTCAGGATTTTTCCTTCCTTTTTTTCCTTTTCTAGAAAGTGGCTCAGCCGGGAGTTTCTTGCCAGCGCTTCTTCCTCCGAATCTCCATAAGAAATGGTGTAAATGGATTTTGAAGTGATATCAGAAAGTTTCTGAAGTTTAGCCTCACTTATTTTTAATTCTTTCGGGATATAATTCAGGTCACCAATATCCTCATTGAATTGTACATGACGGAAACCGAACAGGCAAGCAATAATAATGACAGAACAGCCTATGATCAGAGGTTTGTTTTTTTCATAAGGATAAGAGCCGATCCTGTCGATGAAATTAGTGCTGTGCCTACCTTCTTTCTGTTGAGGCTTATAAAGCTGAGGTACGATGATCAATGCGGTGACGGAAGAGAAAATAACCGTAATCGCTGCAAAAAGGCCAAGATCTTTCAGGGCCTCAGAACGTACAAATACCAGGCATAAAAAAGAAACAGCAGTCGTGGCACTGCTCAGGATGATAGGTTGTGTGATTTCTTTGTAAAGCTCTTCTATATTATTGTTGTGCTTGTAATGGGTAAGAATATGGAGCGCATAATCTATGGTGATTCCGATAAGGATGGCTCCTACACTCAGAGAAATAGCCGAGATCCTGTCTTTTATAAAATAAAGAATCAGCAGAGCCAGTAATACCGAAAATACAGTCGGGAGAAATACAATGATAGGAGTGAAAAAATTCCTGAAATAGTAAATCAGCAGCACCAGCAGGACTGTCATGGAGATCATGACCGTATTCTGAATGTCTTTTTTGATCTGCTGGGCATTTGCTACAGCAATTACCGGAGAGCCGAAATAGCTAAGCTCTGTTTTTCCTTTAAACTGTTTATTAACGCTGTCTTTTATCTGGTTGAGCTGGTTGATGAAAGTTTCGTTGCTTTTGGTGTCATTGCTTTTATTTTTAGGATCAATGAAAAGCAAAAGGTTTTTCCCGTCTTTTGTAACTACATAATTGTCTTCAAGTTTAAAATCTTTACTGATATTTAAAGCATTCAGTTTCTTGATTCCTAAATAAGTAATTCCCAGAGGATCTTTTTTTATGAATTCCTTTGTCACAAGACTTGTTGGTGAAGCCAAAGAAACATAATTGTTCTCTACCTGCTTTGATATACTGTCTTTTTGAAGTTTTTTTTCAATTTCCCTGTAATCATTTTCATCGAGGAAAAGAGGCAGGTTCTGGTTGACAAAATCAAATGTTTCCGAGATTTCACTGTCGTTCACCTTACCCTGAACAGAACCTATGTATTTTTTCAGAGGCTCAATCTTCTGCAGAAAATTATCTGCCGTTTCAGAAAGCTGAAAGCCGTCTTCATTGGATCTTTTCTCTATGATTACAATGATCTTGTCTGAAAAATTCAGCTGCTTAAGAACTTTTGCGGTAAGATCGGATTTTTCATTTTTTGGAATTATCTGGTTGATATCCTCTTCAAAGTTAATTTTTGAAGCAAAATATCCGCATAATACAGCTATTCCTAAAGCAAGAATTGCTGAAAGAAGCCTGTTTTTAGAAATCAGATAATATAAAAATATAAAGAAACGATGCATTACATTATGAAATCAAGTCTGCAAATTTAATTTTTTCAATATTAGTTCAAAACATTTCGGCTATAAGTTTGTCTGAAAATCAACAAAATATTCTAGGCAGAATAAAAAAATATTCTACTTTTGCAGAAGTTCCCTCTTAAAATATATTTTAAACCAATATTATTACTAAAGAAATAAGAATCTGTTTTAGATATGTTGAAAAAAAATGATGAAAAATTAAACGGACTGCTATTGACTGAAGCATTCCCTTTTCTCCCGTCTGCATTATCTTATGACAGGTTTGCATTCTCTTTGCGTGTCCAGCACCTGTTAAAAAACATTAGATTAGCATGAGTTTATTACATCCATATTTCCTCGTTGCGATTGCATACATGCTTTTCTTTAGTGTACAGGAAGTCTTCGGAAAAAGAGTAGAAAAAAAATGGTTTTGGCTTTTGGGGATCTATCTTATTTTACTGGCCGGTTTCAGAGATAATGTAGGTCCGGATTACGGAAGTTATAAAGCAATTTATATTTATTCTGATACGAAGAGCTATTACAGTATTTTTATGAAAATGCTTCACATGGAGGGTCCCGATCAGCTGGAAGTGGAGTGGCTGTATACGCTCATTAACAAGATATTGCTGAATGTTTTTAATGCACCCTATTACGTTCTTACTCTGGTTATTGCTATCTGTGCTGTTTTCTTTAAAATAGAATATACGGAGGATAATACTTTTTATCCCTTTACATTTACCCTGTTCATGTTTATTCCTTACTTTTTTGTTGGAGAAAGCGGACAGATCAGGCAGAACCTGGGGACATTCATTGTTTATTTTGCCGTACGTTATATTAAAGAACGGAAAGTATGGCATTACCTCTTCTTTATATTTCTGGGATCAGGTATACATACCGTTTGTTACCTGTTTCTCCCGATGTATTGGCTGGCCCGTATCCCATTGAGTAAAACCGTAATGCTTGTTCTGATCATCATCTCTGTATTTCTTTCGCCATTCGAGGTATACCGGGTTTTTGGAAGCTTTTTAGACAGTATGACCTCAGATAATATTCTCGTGAACGGATTAAATGGATATATTGATGAATATTCGGAAAGACTGAATGGGGGATTTGGAATTCCTGAAGCAATGATGATGATTCTGACGTTCTTCCTTTTTGCATTTGATACCAAAATGAAAGAGCTGTATCCATATTATGAATACCATAGGAGCTATGCCGTGGTGGGAATATGCCTTTATTTTATTTTCAGAAACAATCCGGTATTCTCATCCAGGCTTGTAGGGGCATTTATTGGATTTTCTTACGTATTGATTCCCAATACAATGTATGTAGTTTCAAGTGGTGTGAAAAAAATGATTTATGCTTTTATCATTGCACTTGTTATTTTTAACTTTGTTGTTTTCTCTTCCTTCTTAAATATCAGAGCGGGCAGATTTACTATTGAACTTTATAAGAACCATATTCTTCCTTAGGATTTATTTTATTGATTATATTTTATAAAGACAGCGTCACAGCTGTCTTTTTTTCTTATTTCTTCTCTTCTAAAAAACGGTGATTACCCTCATAAAAATATATCAATGGGAAAAATTACTTTTGTATTCTAATGTGCTGTTTTTGTATTTATAATCTTTTAATGATGTTTTATCGTTAAATTAATTAGTATATAATTTTATTATTTTCATTATTAATTAGTTATTGTTGATAAAGGCTTAAAAGTTGTATTTCCTGTAATAGCACACAAGCCTAAGGATATGAAAAATTTAGTTAAAAATTTTGCGGCAATTTTTTGCTTAGTGTCGATTTGTACCTATTCCAGGAATAGTAGAGGATTAAAAGAAAGTCTTCCGTATGAATTAAAAGAAAGATCAGTATCTGCAAAAGATACATTAACGAGGCCTGCTGACAGGAGAGCAGTAATTCCGGACTGGACAAAAGCCCCCAACAGTTATATTTTTGACCCCAGCCAAAACAGTGAAGGTCTGTTGATTCCGGTAAGAAAAGCTTATGCAATGTGGCAGGGGGACGGATATATTAAAGGTGAAGGAATTCCTCCCGGTAACCTGACAGCAGAAGTATTGTGGGAAGATACCCATGGCCTGATTAAATCAGGGGAAAGATATTCACTGGATATTCTGGGTTCCGATGAAAACGCCAAAATAAAAGTGCCCATCAACAAAGCAAAAAAAGGGAATGCTGTCATTGCCTTCAGGGTAAACAGCGAAATCTACTGGAGCTGGCATATTTGGGTAACCGATGATCCTACTAACGGATCAACTTACAAAAGCTTTGATAATATTACAAGGGCCAGACAGGATGGAACGGTTGAACGGATTCCTGATTCCGAGTGGGGATGGATGGACCGTAATCTCGGAGCTTTAAGCAGCTCTATTACTTCTTCAGACTGGAACAGAAGTATAGGGCTGCTCTACCAATGGGGAAGGAAAGATCCCATCCCGCCTTTGGTAACAAGAGGAAATGATTTTTATGAAGTGTCAGGATCCATAGGAAGGATAAGACACAGAGGCGCGAAAAACTTTACCGGTGCTTTAAATATTGATAACCTCACAAAATATGTTCCGCTTGCAAATGCAGAGGTGACCAATAACATCAGGCTCTCGGTTAAGAATCCTTTGAGTTTGATCTATGTCAACAAAGACGACAACAGTGGCCAGGCCTATTATAATAACAACCCCAATCTTCCGGTTAACTGGTTTGGGCGTGCTGCCGGAATTCCGGATAGCAGGCTTTCAGAGCTTAACCTTTGGTCTGATAACTCCCGTGGACTTATCGGCACAGGATATAACAGCAATACCAGCGCAAAGCCATACTGGGATAAATCTCCTTATGATCCATGTCCCAACGGATGGAGAATGCCTTCAATGCTGGTCGCTAATTTAGGTTCTCAGTCTTATGTAGATGATATCAGACTGGATTTTTCCCCTTTCGGAGTCAGGACCAATATGGCTAAAAATGTTTTCGAAACAAATAAGCACCATATTATTAAGCCTACAGATACAGGAGTTCCGTCATTTATGACAGGGTTTAAGGTTTATCCTAATTTAGGTTTTGATCTTTCCAATGCCGGTGGAAATAATATGGGGATTTTCCCCGGAACAGGACAGCTGATCAGAAATGCCCACCTTGGGCAGTATACCGATCAGCATCATGTTGCCTTATGGACAGCCACAATGTCCAGGCATTTTGATGCTTCCCCGGCGGTCATTACCAGAGGTCTTTTTATGATTCCTGATAAAGGTCAGGCAGATATACCAGATCCCAATTATCCCAATATTAAAGGAAGATATTTTTATATGCCTATGTCAGGAATGTATACTTCTGAAGCCAATGGATGCCGGTGCATCAAAGATCCCCTTTATATCATAGATGATTATAATTTTCCTTCTGAATATCTCGCGCCGAAAACAGAATACAGAGAGGGAATCAATAATCCTAATACTTATCATGCTGTTAAAAGCTCAAATTCTTTTACTCTAGAAATTCCGGTAAGTAAAGCCTTTTCAGTACAAAGCCAGCTTTTGAATAACCAGGAAATATTAGAGTCTCCTAATTTTAATAATCTAAAAGCAAATGTGCTTTGGGCCACTAATACAGCTCTGATTAATAAGGTGTCAGTTATCAATCCTGCTCCGGCTTCACTTCAAAGTCTCAGTGACTCAAAGATTTCGGTGGTCATTAATCCGAACCAGAGTGGGAATGCTGTAGTAACGCTGCACAACGGAAGTATTTCTTCACCGGTATATTGGAGCTGGCATATCTGGATAACAGATTCTGCTCTCGGATCTTATAATTACAGGACAGAACTTCCTGTGGCTGAAGCTGTCAATTATGTTAATTATGTAAGTAAAGCGGACGTTGTACTTCAGACGGAATTTATGGACAGGAACCTGGGAGCAACAGATGCTTTTCCGATAGTTGCTAACGCATTGACGCCAACTGCCGCAGAACTTGCAAAAATAAGAGCTTCTACAGGTCTGCATTATCAGTGGGGAAGAAAAGACCCGATTCCTACCTTTCAGTATGCAGATAACAAAGCTTCCTTTAATGTGTTTTTAGGAACAGTATCAGGCACCGGAACAGTAGCGTATACTACACTGACTCCCGCTGCATATAATAATATGTCAGGAAACTATATTGTTCCTTATAATACCTATGCAGCTTCAACTGTTCAGAGTACGGATAAACCTGCAGAGAAAATTGCAAAAGTACTGTCTTACTCTGTGAGGAATCCTTTGGTATATATGATCCCAAGCTCTTTTGCGCCTTATAACAGTGCAATGCCTAATTATACCAATGGAACAGACTGGCTTGCCAATGAGCCGAATCTTGCTGCTGACAGATGGGGCAGAGGAGGCAAAAAATCACCTTTTGACCCTTGCCCGGAAGGTTGGAGGATTCCTGATCTTACCAATGTTGCATTGATTTCCGGCCAGGATTTCGGACAGTCACCCTGGTATAAAAAAGACAAACGCATAGCCACTTTTTATAGCGTCAGTACAGATTATGCCGGATATAGAGTAAGAAATCCTTCCACAACTTCTACCATCGGGTATATGCTTATCGGTCCGTCCTACATACTTGGTAATTTCCCGGATTCAGGGTCACGTGGATACAGAAGTGTTTTGGCTAACCAGTCTCCGCAGGGAACATTCAACACGGTAAATTTTCAATATCCGGGTGTCTGGACAGGAGCTTTAGCCGCAAACTACCTGGGAAGATCAATTAATGTTTTATTTGATGCAGCCTCTACAGCCAACAGGTTTATTGCATTTAACGATAATAACGATCCGTATTTAGGGACAAGCTGCCGATGTGTGAGAATAAAGTATGATGCTCAGGGAAATGAAGCCGGGCCTATTCCGGAATTACAGGTTACAGCTCTCGCTTCAGGAAAAGAAGCTGCTGTTTTAAGCACTGCTGAGGTGAAAGAAAGGGTAAACGAAAACAAAATATCGCTATTTCCCAATCCGGTAAAGGATGTTCTGTATATTAATGCTCCGGATAAAACAGGCTATTACTATCAGATCTATAATGTTTCAGGACAGCTGGTAAAATCCGGCAGGTTTGAAAACGGAAAAACAGATCTGTCAACCCTCAGTTCAGGGGTGTATTTGGTGAGAATTGATAATTCTGAAGAAATTGTGAAAATTATTAAACAGTAAAACTAAAAAATCAGTAACAGAGCAGAACAGCATTTCCTGTTCTGCTTTTTTATGGCATGCATATGCTTGCATCTATCATAATTGATGAAAAATTCTATATTACCTATTTTACAGACACTGAATTTTAAGCTAAACAGTACACCTTAAAGGACTTGATGTCTTTTAAAATGCCCTCAGGAACGCATGTTAAACACATCTAAATATTAAATTAAACTGTTTTAACAAAATGTATATAATAAAAAAGCTTTACTTTTGCAAAAAATTTTTTTAGAATGTCGAAAAATTTAGTAATCGTAGAGTCACCGGCAAAAGCAAAAACTATTCAGAAATATTTGGGGAAGGATTTTGAAGTGAAATCAAGTTTCGGACACATCCGTGACCTTCCAAAAAAAGGAATGGGAATAGACCTTGCCACCTTCAGTCCTGATTATGAAGTTTCGGCTGACAAAAAGAAGCTGGTAACCGAATTGAAGGCTGCTGTAAAGAAAGCCGAAATGGTATGGCTGGCTTCCGATGAGGACCGCGAGGGAGAAGCTATTGCATGGCACCTGGCGGACGAATTGAAACTGAAGCCTGAAAACAGAAAAAGAATTGTTTTCCACGAGATTACTAAAAATGCCATTCTAAAAGCCATTGAAAACCCAAGAGATATTGACCAGAATCTTGTCAATGCCCAGCAGGCAAGAAGAGTGTTAGACAGGATCGTAGGTTTTGAAATGTCTCCGGTTCTCTGGAAAAAAATAAAGCCGGGTCTTTCTGCAGGAAGAGTACAGTCTGTAGCCGTAAGATTAATCGTAGAAAGAGAAAAAGAAATCCGCGAATTTGTTCCGAAAGCAAGCTTCAAGCTGGATGGGATCTTTTTAAATAAAGCTGAACAGGAAATTGCTGCCAAGCTTAAAAAAGACTTCGAAAAAGAAGAAGACGCAGAAAAGTTCCTTGAAAAAGCAAAAACGGCAGAGTTTAAAGTCCTGAATGTTGAAACAAAACCGGGAACACGTACTGCATCTGCACCATTTACCACTTCCACCCTTCAGCAGGAAGCTTCCTCAAGATTAGGATATAATGTAACCAATACCATGCGTCTTGCACAGAGACTGTATGAAGAAGGATACATTACCTATATGAGAACCGACTCCGTGAATCTTTCCCAGGAAGCGATTGAAGGGGCGAAAAAGCAGATTACCTCAGAATATGGAGCGGAATATTCTTCACCAAGAAATTATACCACAAAATCAGCATCTGCACAGGAAGCTCACGAAGCCATCCGTCCTACTGATTTTGCTGTGAAAAGTATCGGTGATGCCCAATTAAACAGATTATATCAGTTAATATACAGAAGAACACTGGCTTCCCAGATGGCTAATGCTAAAATTGAGAAGACCGTGATTGAAATAGGAAATGCATCACTGCCCCAGCATTTTGAAGCCCAGGGTGAGGTGATCATTTTTGACGGTTTCCTAAAAGCTTACGGAATTGTAAAAACAGAAGACGATGATGAGGAAAACAATGAAAAACTCCTTCCTAAAGTAAGTGTTGGCGAAATCTTAAGTTATAAAAAGATCACAGCTTCTGAAAAATTCACGAGACCAAGCGCAAGATATACGGAAGCCGGGCTGGTGAAAAAGCTGGAAGAACTGGGAATTGGACGTCCGTCTACTTATGCACCAACGATCCAGACCATTCAGAACAGAGAATATGTGGATAAAAGAGAGATAGATCCCCAAACCCGTGAAGTGGTCAGGATGTCTCTTGCAAAAGATAAGATCAAAAAAGAAGTTCTTGAAGAAAAATTCGGGGGCGACAAAAATAAATTTATACCTACAGATATCGGTGAGGTAGTTAATGATTTCCTGACAGATAATTTCAAAGAAATTCTGGACTATGGATTTACAGCAAGAGTAGAAGAAAGTTTTGACGAAATTGCCAACGGAGATCAGAAGTGGAAAGAAATGATGACCAATTTCTACTCAAAATTCCACCCGAGAATTGAAGATGTAGAGGAAAATGCAGACAGAGCCAATGGCGACAGGCTTCTTGGAGTAGATCCCAAGACCGGTAAAAATGTTCATGCAAGAATAGGAAGATTCGGAGCGATGATCCAGATCGGTGAAACTGAGGACGAAGAAAAGCCAATCTTCGCTTCATTGATGACCGGACAGAATATTGCAACCATTTCTTTAGCTGAAGCACTGGAGCTTTTCAAATTGCCGTTTGAGCTTAATGAATTTGAAGGTCAGGCTGTTTCCGTAGGAGTTGGAAGATTTGGGCCTTATGTGAAGTGGGGTGAAACATTTATCAGCATTCCGAAAGGAGAGGATCCTCTTTCTGTAAGCCAGGCGCGTGCAGAGGAGATCATCAACGAAAAGAAAAAAGCTGATGCACCGATCGCTACTTATAAAGGAGATCCGGTAACTAAAGGAACAGGAAGATTTGGACCGTTCATCAAATACAAAGATATTTTTGTGAATGTTCCGAAGAAATATAACTTCGACAATCTTTCACAGAGTGACATCAACGAATTAATCGATGCCAAGCTGGAAAAAGAAGCCAACCGTTACATCCAGCAGTGGGAAAAAGAAAAAATATCTATTGAAAACGGAAGATGGGGGCCATTCGTTAAATTCGGGAAAGCCATGTTCAAGATCCCGAAGAAAAAAGACGATACAAAATATGAGGCTGAAGAGCTGAAGGATGTATCTCTGGATGAGGTGAAAAAATGGATCACAGACCAGGATAAAAATGCTTTTGCAGAGAAAAAGAAGCCGGCCGCAAAAAAAACTGCTGCGAAGAAAACTACTGCTGTAAAAAAGCCAGCCGCCAAAAAGAAGTAATATTAAAATAATTATACAAAGCCGTTAACAATATGTGTTGACGGCTTTTTTTATCAACAAAAATTGCCGGAGCATATGAACTTGCTCCGGTTTTTTGTATGTTTGTTCGGTAAAGCAATGAGTCAATTAACCTATTCCCAAGTTTTCAGATTAAAATATGGATTTTGAAGATTTTATTATTTCACCAAGAAATTTCAAAGCAGAGAGCTGGCAGATCGGCAGCAGGATCACAAAAAATATAAAAGAAGACAGCATTGTTCTTCTCTTTGTTTCAGATTACAGAGGAGCGGGCGGTGATGCAGAAGTGCAGGATTTTACAGCGGTACGAAAGGAATTTTATAAACTTTCACAGCTGGATTTCGAAGTTCCTGTCGTGGATCTTGGAGATCTGGTTTCCGGAAAGTCCGTTCAGGATTCCCATTATATTCTGCAGGAGGTTTTGTCGGCATGCCATTACAAAAGAGCTCTTCCGGTGATTATCGGCGGGTCCAATGATTTTGCTTTTTCGCTCTTTTCAACATTGAATTTTCATAAGAAAAACATTAACTATACCCAGATCAGCAATATTATTTCTTTGCAGCAGGGTGAAGCAATCAATGAGCATACTTTTTTAGGGAAGATTTTAGGTTCTAAAAATTTCTCTATTAAAAACTATCATCATCTGGGTTATCAGAAACATCTGAACGAAGCAGATTCAGTAAGATTGATCAAAGACGTACAATTTGATATCATCCGCCTTGCCGAAATGATGAATTCCACTGAAAAAACAGAACCTTTCTTCAGGAAAACAGATCTGGTAACTGTAAACTGTGATGCTGTAGAAAGCTTCAGTGAAGCGTTTTCCATGAACCCTCAGGTAAACGGGTTGAATCGTAGAGAGATATGCGCCTACATGAAAGAAATAGGTTTGAGTGAGAATTTGAAATCTGTAGGGATTTTCAATTACAATATCTATTCTGAAAGTCAGCTGAATCATCAGCTCCTGGCGCAGATGATCTGGTATCTGATTGAGGGGATCAATATTCAGAGGTCTCACCCTAAAGAAAGACATTACGAACTGTTTTATGTTTTAATTGATGATAACCAATATGCTTTCAAGCGGGATACTTTCAGCAATCTATGGTATTTCGGAGAAGATGAGAATATAGAAAACTGTATCCCATGTTCTAAAAAAGACTTTGAAGAAGCAAAAAGAGGAACGCTTAATCCCAGGCTGACTTTTTAATGATACATAAAGATGAAAAAAAATTAATATTAAATATTGTCGGGGCCCAGCTTCATTTATTTCTGGAATAAGCTTAGTGCAGATAAGGAGGATTATTTTACCTTCAAAACCGTAAAGCGACCTGTAAAGCGGCCAAGAAGATCTACGAAAGCCTTTTTAAGATGTAGTAAAAGGAAATTTTTTAATTTAGAAAACGCAAAATGAAGGTTTCAATTATAGTTCCCGTATATAATGTAGAGAATTACCTGGCAAAATGCCTGGACTCTCTCGTTGGCCAGACTCTTCAGGATATTGAGATTCTGGTCATCAATGATGGCAGTAAAGACCGCTCAGAACTTGTCATTGAAGAATACGCACGGAAATATCCGGATAAAATAAAACCTTTCACCAAAGAGAACGGCGGGCTGAGTGACGCCAGAAACTTCGGTATTGAAAGAGCTTCAGGAGATTATATAGGTTTTGTGGACAGTGACGATTATGTCATGGCAACTATGTTTGAAGAAATGCTGCAGCTGGCAGAAAAACATCAGGCTAAAATGGTCATCTGCAATATCCAGAAAGTAGATCAGGAAGGAAAAATAACTCAGAAACTGACGCAGATTCCCAATATGTCTGAAAAAATAGAGCTTGAAAGTCATTTTTCTGTTTTTTCAGATCTCAGTTACTTTGCCTGTAATAAGCTGTTTAAAAAAGAACTTTTTGGCCAAAAAAGATTTAAAAAAGGAATCCACTTTGAGGATATTCAGCTGGTACCGCAGCTGCTTCTGGAATGCAAAACGCTGGCGCAGACGCAGAATTTTCATTATCAATATCTGGAGCGCACGGATTCTATTACAAAAACCCACACAGAAAAAGGACTTGATATCCTTAAAGCCGTAAAAGATGTGGAGCAGGTATTTGAAAAATCCGGATATGCCCACAAAAGAAAAGAGCTTAAAAACTTTCAGATTTTTGAAGGGGTATATTCTTTTTTAGCTTATCTCGCTTTTGTAAAAGACAGCAGAACATTCTATAAAATGAACGGCGAACTGGCGGTTTTTATGAAAGAAAGGAAAATAAAAATTCGAGATATATTAAACTATAATCGTTTTGGTAAGAATTATCTTTTATCTTTGCCGTTGAAAAAAAAGATATTTTATCTGTTATTTTTTGCCGGACAAAAGAAACTGATAAGAAAAATGTTATAACACAAATGATAAGTACAATTATTTCATTAATTATATAAAACAGTAAATTACAGCGTCTTGCGGAGGAGTTTAGACGAGTTTTATTAGAGATATTGATGATGTGCTTGATAAAAAAAAATGAAGAATTTTGAATTGTTCTTAAGCGAATCAGGAATTTCTATTTTTTACGTGAAAATAGGGTTGGGTTTTCTATTCTCTTTTTTAATTACCTTTTTCTCTATTCCTACCATCATTAAGATCTCAAGAAGAAAGAATCTTATGGATGAGCCGGGCATAAGAAGTTCGCATCTCAGGAAAATCCCCAATCTTGGCGGGATTGCCATTTTTTACTCAATCGGAATCTCCGCATCCATCTTTGCGTATGAGCTTTTTGATCTTTACAAATTTTTATTTGCTTCATTAATTATCCTTCTGTATATAGGAGTAATGGACGATATTGTCGTAATGAGAGCGTATAAGAAACTCGTAGCTCAGATTATGGTCTCTGCATTGGCTGTAATAGGGTCTGATATTAGGATCAGGAGCTTGTTCGGAATATTTGGAATCTATGAAATGAGCTACTTCATAAGTGTGCTGTTCAGTATCATTACTTTTATTATCCTCATCAATGCTTTCAATCTTATTGACGGGATAGATGGGCTTGCCGGAGGGTATTCTGTGATCTGCAGCGCCCTTTTCGGAATAAGCTATTACAGATTGGGAGAATATAATTTCCCTTTGGTTGTCTTATCTGTTGTCATTATAGGTACTGTACTGGCATTTCTATACTATAATTTATCGAATTACAGGACCAATAAAATATTTATGGGAGATACGGGATCTATGCTTCTTGGTTTCCTTTTGGCATTTACCTCCATCTGTTTTATTGATATTTTCATAGACAGAGAACTTCCCAATGTGCCCAGATATCACCTGCAGTCTGCACCGGCAGTGGCCGTTGCTATTCTTATTCTGCCGATTGTGGATACCTTAAATGTAATTATTGTAAGACTTTGCAATAAAAAATCACCTTTTGATGCAGATAAAAACCACATTCATCACAAACTTCTGAAACTGGACCTTACCCATAGACGCTCCACATTTTATATCATTGTCTATTATCTGATGATTGTAGCCGTGGCCTATTACTTAAGACACATCAATATAAATCTCCTTCTTTTGATCATTGTTTTATTAGGTTTTTTTGGAGCTTATCTTCCGGATCTTATCTATCATTTACGAAATAATAAGAAAATAAGAATTTAATTTTTACTTTTGCAAACAACATTCCAAATATGATGAAGAATTTGAAATATTTATTTTTATTATTGCCCTTTTTTATTACATCCTGCATCACCAAAAAAGATGTAAGGTATATGCAGCCAAGCGAAAGCCTTGTGATCAATGAAGAAGGACTTGTTCCCTACAATATACCTATCTATAGGATTACCAAGAATGATATTCTTAACCTCAATATTGTAACCACTCCCAAGGGAGATGCTGCGCAATTTTATTCATCCTTGAATTCTTCCGGAGCTGTAGGAGTGTCAAATAGCTCTACAACAGGAGGTTTAGGAGGTGCCGGAAGTTCTAGCGTCGGTGGAAACATAAACTTTTATTTTAACGGATTGAAGGTAGATTCCAAAGGGGATATTAATGTATTCGGAATAGGATTTGTTAAAGCCGAGGGAAGAACGTTGGAAGATATTACTCAGGAACTTCAGGAAAAAGTAAATGAAAACTTTCAGGAAGGAAAAGCTGAAGTAAGGCTGAATACAAACGGAATTACCTATTATATTCTTGGAGATGTAGAAACTACGGGTCTTTCAGGGGAAAAAGTAGCGCACAAAAACACGCTGACCATTACAGAAGCATTGGCTATTAACGGAGGTTTGAACAGAACTGTTGACCGTACAAATATCGTTATCCACAGAAAATTACCCGAAGGAATCAAAAAAGCAAAAATAGACCTTACCCGCGAAGATATCATGAATTCTCCGTATTATTACGTACAGAATGGCGACGAGATCTATCTGAATACCAGAGGAAAAAGCTTAAACGGGTTCGGAAAAGATCCTATACAGACTTTAACAACTGGGGTATCGGTGATTACTACAGCATTATCAATTTATCTGCTTCTTAAAAACCTTTAACCATGATTCCAGACAAAGACACCAAAATAGGGAAGAACGAACCCCAGAAGGAAAAGTACGGATCGTTTGCATTATTTGATATTGAGCACTTTCTGAGAAGAATACTCAAAAACTGGTATTGGTTTGTGTTTATGCTGTTTATCGGCTATGCTATTTCATGGGTATACAGTAAATATTATGCGCAGAATATTTATGCATCAAATCTTTCTTTGAGCATATCTAAGAGTACTTCCAGCTATTTTACGCCAAATCAGTCTATCAATTTAATCTGGGGACAAAGCGGAAATCAGGACGGAGTTTATCTGAAAAAAATGCTATTATCAAGATCTCATAACGAGTTTCTGGTAAAAGAGCTTGACCTTTTTGTGAATTATTCTACAAAAGGATTGATTAAGTCTACCTATATTGACAAAACAGATTCTCCCATCTTTTTGCAGATTGACAGAAAACATCTTCAGCAGATTGATTATCCCATTACTCTTATTCCAAAAGGAGGGGACTCTTATGAAGTGGTTCTTCCGGAAGAAGGGCAGTCTACTAATTTATATAATTATGAATCAGAAGGATTTCAGTCCGTAAATGGATATAACAGACCTGCTAACAAGATTATAAAAATCAATGAATGGTATAATTCTCCTAATCTTAGATTCAAACTGCTTAAAAATACAGTCACACCTAAAATAAAATTTGAAAACGTGATTGTAAAGCTTAGCTCTGTAAATCAAAGTGTTAATGATATTGTGTCTACAATTGGAGTGGAATTCGACAAGGAAATTGGTACCATTATGATTATAACCAAAAAAGGTTTTAATCTTAACAGTACTGTGAATTTCTTAAACAAATCTGTAGGTGAACTTCAGAAGAAGAGGCTCGCAGACAAAAATATCGTCAATAAGAATACTGACCTTTATCTTCAGAACAATATAGATGATATCCGTAAAAAACTGGATTCAAGCGCAGCGGTATTGAACTACCTGAAAACTTCTGAAAAGCTTTATAATATTAAAGACAGAGATGAAAAGTCTTTAGACAAAATAAAAGATCTTGAAGCAAGAAAAGCGGATATTGTAAGTAAAATCAGCTCACTGAATAATATTAAAAATACACTGCAGGCCCGGGACTTTGATAAAATGATCAGTACCAATGCTGCAGGTTTTGAAGATGGCTTCTTTTCGGCTTCTGTAACAGAGCTCAAAGCTCTCTATATGAAGAAAAGAGAAATGGCAACGATCTATAAGCCAAACTCTGAGCCTATGAAAGAAATAGACCGGCTTATTAATGAAGCAAGAATGGGCTCATCCGGCACTTTGAGAAATTATTATACGAAATATTATGATGAAATTACTAAGATAGACCGTCAGGTAGCAGAAGCCAATTCAGACCTTACTTCATATCCTGAAAAAGAAAGAAAATATTTGGATGCAGAAAGAGGGTACAGTATGATTGAGGCAACTTATAACAGTCTTTTGAATAGACAGAATGAAACGAAAATGCAGGTGGCTACCAACCAGTCTGATATTACAGTAATAGATCCTGCGAAGAATTTGGGACAGTCCCCGATTGGACCTAATGTGAAAGCAATAAAATCAGGAATTATGTTTGGTTTATTGCTGCTTCCATTATTATTCATTCTGATCGGAGAAGTGCTGGACAACAAGATTCGAAACATTAAAGAACTGTTGAGTGCAACAAGAATTCCGCTCCTGGGCGTTATTGGCAACAACAGCAACGAAAATATGCTTACTGTTCTGGAACAGCCTAAATCATCAGTATCAGAGGCGTTCAGAGGAATCAGAGCCAGCATGAGATTCCTGATGGAAAACAATAAAGAAGATGGTAAAGGGAAAACTATTTTGGTGACTTCTTCTATTGGTGGAGAAGGAAAAACATACATATCCATTAACCTGGCTTCAGTAATAGGGTTAAGTGATAAAAAAACAATCCTGCTTGGGATGGACCTTAGAAAACCTAAGATCTTTGGAGATTTTAAAATTGATAATAAATATGGTATCTCCAATTATCTGACTGGAGAAGTGGGTATAGAACAGATCATCAATAAAACAAGGATTCCAAACCTGGATGTGGCTACTTCCGGACCAATTCCTCCAAACCCTTCAGAGCTCTTAATGAGCGACAGAAATATCAGGTTTTTGGAAGAGCTGAAAGAAAAATATGATTTTATTATCATCGATTCACCGCCGGTAGGTTTAGTTGCTGACTCTTATGAGCTGATGAAACATTCTGATGCTAATATTTATGTAGTTCGTCACGAATACACCGAGAAGTATATGCTGAAGATGATCACTGAGAAATATCATAGCGGAGAGATTAATCATTTAGGGCTTATATATAATGACTACAATAAGAAGCAGGGATATGGATATGGTTATGGGTATGGTTACGGATATGGCTACGGTTATTTTGATGAAGATAAAAATTATAAAGAGCCGTTATTAATAAAAATACGAAATAAGGTCCAAACAATATTTAATAAAAAATAACGTTTTAAACCCTCAGCAAATGGGGGTTTTTTTATACATTCAGTATTGGTAATCTAAGGAAAAAAGAATATTTTTGGCACTTTGTCGTTTACTTTATAACAAATTATGTTTTTTTGTTTATTTTTAACTATACATTAAGAATATCATTAATATAAAAATGTTTTATATTTGCAAAAATTAAATTTTAAAATAACCATAAATCCATATTCTTTTATGAATAAAAAATTATTGTTTAGCTTTCTTGCCTTCCTTGGAGTGGTAAGTGTTAAAGCACAAAGAAACGAATTGGGAGTTCGTCTGGGAATGAGTAACATTGTTGGGGACATAGGAAGGACCAATTATATTTTACAAAAGCCGTTGGATTTAGACAGAATGTCAGATTGGGGTTTCCCATTCTATGGTGGTTTATTATACAGATTTAATTTTAACCCGCACCAGACCGTTAGATTGGATTTAGGATACAACCAGATCCAGTTTAGTGATAAAGTTGCGAAAGAAGAATATAGAGTGAATAGAAATTCATACGGAAAAAATAACGTATACGAGGCAAGCTTAATGTTCGAATACAACCTTTTCCCTGTCAATAATGAACAGGTAAGTATGGTGAGCCCTTATATCTTCGGTGGTATAGGTGCTTTGATGTTTGATGCTCCTAAAGCTACCCTTGTAAACGATTTTAGAAGAGATGCGGACGGAGTCGCTCAGGCACCCATTAATGAACTGGATTTTAAATCAACCCCGGAATACTCATTAGGGAAAAAAGTAACAATGCATATCCCTTTTGGGGTAGGTTTAAAGTATAAGTTCAATCATAATTGGGCTATATTTGCAGAAGCTACATTTAGATATACGCTGACGGATCAGCTTGATCACAGTAAAATACTTTCTAAAGACGTGACGTCCAGCTTTAATGCAGATATTTTGGACCCCACTACAGGCGGTTCACTGTTACAGTCAGGAAACTATTATGCGGTCTCTAAAGAAAGAGAGCAAGAACTTATTAACAAAAGAAATATAGGAGATGAAAGGTCTAAGGACTGGATGAATACTTTTAGTTTAGGACTAACCTATTCATTCGGAAGACCTCCATGCTACTGTGATTAACTAATATGTCGTTGATTAAAGATAAAATAAATTCTCAGAATTTACCGAAACACGTCGCCATCATTATGGATGGCAATGGAAGATGGGCAAAAACACGTGGCGAAGAAAGAACTTTCGGCCACAAGAATGCCATTAATGCAGTAAGAAATGCCATTAATGCCTGTAATGAGATTGATATACCTTATTTAACACTGTATACATTTTCTTCTGAAAACTGGAGCCGTCCTGCAGATGAAGTAAGTACACTGATGAATCTGCTGGTGGAAACCTTATTGCTGGAGGCCGAAGAGATCTTTAGCAAAGGACTCAGAATGCATGTTATAGGAAACCTGGAAAAGCTTCCTTCTCTCGTGAGAGAACAGCTGGAACGTGTGGTAGAACTTACAAAAGAAAACACAAAAGGCAATTTAGTGCTGGCAATTAGCTACGGCTCACAGAATGAAATATTAGATGCCGTAAAAAACATCAGTTCCGATGTGAAAGAAGGAAAAGTTGATATTGAGAATATTGATGAAAAACTATTCGAAAATTACCTTTATACAAAAGACTTTCCTCCTGTAGACCTGCTGATCAGAACCAGCGGGGAAATCAGAATAAGCAACTTCCTTCTTTGGCAGATTGCCTATGCGGAACTACAATTTTTAGATGTCCTGTGGCCGGATTTTACAAAAGATATCTTCTTCAAGTGTATTGTTGATTATCAGAATAAAGAAAGAAGATACGGCTTAACTGGCGAACAGATAAATGCCCAATAAATTTAAAGAAAAGAAAGACTCGATAAAATGAAGTTTAGACTATTACCCATCATAATGTTTGCTGCTTCGGCGCATTTTTATGGACAAGTAACTCCTCAGGACAGCACTAAAGTAAATAATGCTGTACACGCAGAAAATGAAGCAGGAACTTACACTCTTAAAGACATTGTTGTAGATGGGGTAAAAAAATATACGCCGGCACAAATCTTAAGATTTACTGGCTTAACTAAAGGAGAAGCTGTAGATATTCCGGGACAGAAAATCAGCAATGCTGTTAAAAAGCTTTGGGATACCCAGTCTTTTTCAGAAGTTGAAGTTTATGTTCAGAGTATTGAAGGGCAGACCGTAATTTTGAGATTCTACCTTGAAGATCTTAAAGAACTTGGAGAAGTAAAATTCACAGGTAAAGGGATCGGTAAATCTAAAAACGAAAAACTTACAAAGGACAACAACCTAAAGCCTGGAACAAAAATCACCCAAAACCTGATCTCTAGCCTTAAAACTAAAGTTCCTCAGGATTACGTGAAAAAAGGTTTTGCCGATGCTAAAATTACCATCCAGGACAAAGTGAACGCCAATGATCCGTCTATGGTAGACTGGACCATCAATGTAGAGAAGGGTAAAAGAGTAAAAATTGACCATATTGAATTTGAAGGCAACCCTAGCGTTACAGATGCAAAGCTTAGAAAAAAAGCCTTCAAAGAAACCAAACAGAGAAGATTTGGTATCGGCGGGATCCTGAAATCTTCAAAATTTATTGAAGAAAAATACCAGGAAGACAAACAGAGTCTTATCAGCTACTATAACTCTTTAGGTTATAGAGATGCCAAGATTGTTTCTGATTCTGTATGGAGAAACAAGAGAAATAATTTTGAAATCAATGTAAAACTTAACGAAGGTAAAAAGTATTACATTGGTGATGTTACATTCACCGGAAATACCGTTTATTCTACAGAATACTTACAGAGATTGTTAGGATATAAGAAAGGTGATATCTACGATGCCGTAGGTTTCAATAAAAAAGTAGGAGAAGACGGAGGTAAAGAAGATGACTCGGATATCAAATCTGTGTACATGAATAACGGTTACCTTTTCTCTAACGTAACACCGGTAGAAAAATCCGTGTCAGGAGATGCTGTAAACCTGGAGATCAGAATTAATGAGGGAGAGCAGGCTACATGGAACAAAGTAACATGGCAGGGGAATACAACTACCCATGACCATGTGGTTCTTAGAGCCCTAAGAACAAAACCGGGAGAGCTTTTCAAGAAAACAGAAATCAAAAGAACTTACTTTGATTTAGCCGGAATGTCCTTCTTTGATCCACAACAGGTAGGACAGGATATTCAGCCGAATCAGCAGGATAATACCGTGGACATCAACTGGAAACTGGTAGAGAAAGGTTCTTCTCAGGTACAGTTACAGGCTGGTTATGGTGGTAACAGCTTTATCGGGACATTAGGACTTACGTTCAATAACTTCTCTTTAAAGAACTTCCTTAAATTTAAAGACTTTAAGCCGGTACCTCAGGGAGACGGACAGACTTTGTCTATTCAGGCTCAGGCAGGACAATACTTCCAAAACTATGGTATCTCATTTACAGAGCCTTGGTTATTCGGAACAAAACCGACAGCCCTTTCAGTAAGTTTAAACACTTCCAGAGTAAAATATAATGACAGTAATGGGCTTGATCAAAAACTTAATATCTTCTCGGCTTCAGTAGGTCTGAACAGATTGTTGAATTGGCCGGATGACTACTTCTCATTATACACAGGAATCCAGTTTCAGAAATATAAATTCAGTAACTATCCGTTCCAGTTTGGAGATACTACAGAATACTACGGTGATGCCAATAACTTAAGTCTAAACATAGGATTAAGCAGAAATTCAGCCGGTATTGACCCTATCTTCCCGACAATGGGCTCAAATATTGAAGTCTCTGCAAAAATGACTGCGCCTTACTCATTATTCAGTAATAAAGATTACTCCACCATGTCACCGGTTGACAAATATAAATGGATGGAATTCTACAAAATAAAGTTCAAGGCTGATGTATATAATGAAGTAGCAGGAAAACTTGTGCTGAGATCTTCCGCTGAAATGGGATTCATGGATGGCTATAACAAAAAACTTGGTGCTCCGCCATTCGAAAGATTCTATGTAGGAGGTACTGGTTTATTTGGAGGTAGATATGATGGACGTGAATTGATTCCATTGAGAGGATATGAAAATGCTTCAACATACGGAGGAGAAATAGATGATATTACCCAAAGAGGGGGAGGTACAATCTATAACAGATTTACACTGGAGCTAAGATACCCGATCTCAATGAACCAGACAGCCAAAATCTATGCACTTACCTTTGCAGAAGGTGGTAACGTATGGAACTCCTGGAGTACATACAACCCATTCCAGCTGAAAAGATCTGTAGGAGTTGGGGTAAGAGTTTATATGGGAGCTTTTGGTTTGATCGGATTTGACTTTGCTTACGGATTTGACAAAACTGTTTCCGGAACAGAGCCATCTGGATGGAAAACACACTTCCTGATGAACCAATCATTATAATTCATATATATGAAGAACTTTAAAATCATTTTCACATCTGTATTGTTCCTGCTTTTCGGACTTTCAAACGCCCAGAAAATTGGAATAGTAGATACGGGCTATATTTTAGATAAGCTTCCTCAATACAAAGAAGCAGAAGCAAGATTGAATGCTCAGATCGATACATGGCAGTCAGAACTTCAAAATCTGCAGTCAGAGTATGAAAGAAAAAAATCAGCATTTGAAAGTGAAAAAGTCCTATTGATAGGAGATCAGTTAAAGCTTAGAGAAAAAGAAGTAATGGATCTTGAAAAGAATATCAAAACGACGACCAGCTTACGTTTTGGAGCCAACGGTGAAATTACCAAGCTGAGAACAAACCTGGTTGTTCCGTTCCAGGATCAGATCTGGACTGCTGTTAAAACAATGGCTGAGAAAAATGGATTGGGCACGGTTCTTGATAAATCCGATAACAATGTGCTTTTCCTTCTGCCAAGATATGATTACACAGAAAAAGTATTAACTATCTTATTAAAAGGATCTGCTGCATCTGATAAGAAAGAAAAAAATAGCAGCAAGAGTAAAAAGTAAATTTGTAAATTAACTTTTACTTAAAATTAAAATCTAAAAACAAATTAAATTATTTATTTTACCAATTATGAAAAAATTAAGTGTATTATTTGCCGCGGTAATAATGGTTGTATCGGTAAGTATGGCAAAAGCTCAGAAATTAGCGACTGTAGATTTAGTAGGAGTTCTTAATGCAATGCCTGAAAAGAAAAAAGCAGATACTGACATAAAGACTTTCTTAGATGCAAAACAAGCTGAGATCAAGAAAAAAACAGATGCTGCTCAAACTAAATTTCAGCAATATCAAACTGAAGCTCCTAAAAAAACTGCTGACGAAAACGCTGCCAGAGAAGCAGAAATGAAAAAGTTAGGAGAAGAAATCCAACAAATGCAGGAGAAGGCTCAAAAAGATTTTCAGGCTAAACAGGAAGTTGCTTTCGGACCAATCGAGAAAAAGCTGAACGATGCAATCGAGAAAGTAGCTAAAGCTAACGGATACGAGTTCGTTATGGATGCTAACGCTGGAGCATTAGTGTACAAAGCTGGTGCAGATGCTACAGCTGCTGTTAAGAAAGAATTAGGGATCAACTAATAAATTAACAAAGTTTTATAAATTAACCGCCTCTTTTAAAGGCGGTTTTTTTATTTTTGCGCTATGGAAAAAGAAGTATCAACGACCGTAAAAGTAAGGTTCAGCGATTGTGATCCGATAGGACATTTGAATAATGTAAAATATTTGGACTATATGTTCAATGCCAGAGAAGATCATGTAGAAACATTTTATGGATTTACATACGAGGAATATACCAAAAAGACCGGATGTACATGGATTGCCATTCAAAATGAAATCGCTTATTTAAAAGAGGTAAGATATAATACCCAGGTCGTGATCAGCAGCAAAACTATAGAAGTACAGGATAGGACGGCTAAAGTTGAAATACTCATGAAAAGCCTGGATGAAAAAACAGTGCATGCCGTACTGTGGGTTACGGTGATCTATTTTAATCTTAAAACAAGAAGATCAGAAATTCATCCCCAGGACATAAGAGAAACCTTTGGAAAGTTCTTTGTAGACCTTGAACAGAAAGATTTCCAGCCTAGAGTGAAGTTCCTGAGATCTCAGAACGCAAAAAATTCGTAATCAGTTGATGCCGGAAAATTGCCTGTTTGTAGGCCAGGTATTTTTACAGCATATCTAAAATAATAAATTACAGATGAAAAAAATAGCAGTAATAGGCAGCAATGGACAGTTGGGGAACTGTATCAGAAAAATTGCCCCCGATTTTGAAAATACCTATGAATTCATATTTACAGATTCTCAGGTCCTGGATATTACAGATGAAGATAAAATCAATGATTTCTTCTATGACAATAAACCAGACTACTGCATCAATGCGTCGGCATATACCGCAGTTGATTTAGCCGAAAAAGAAAAAGATAAGGCATTTGCTGTCAATGCTGATGGAGTAGCTCATCTTGCCCAGGCCTGTGCGGATCATAAATGTATTCTGATCCATGTTTCCACCGATTATGTATTTGACGGAGACACCAACCTTTCCTACTCGGAAGATGATTTTACCAATCCAACCGGAGTATATGGAGAATCAAAAAGAAAGGGCGAAGAACTGGCTCTGGAAATCAATCCAAAAACTATTATTCTGAGGACCTCCTGGCTCTATTCGGAGTTTAATAAGAATTTCGTTAAAACAATGCTGAATCTCTTTTCTCAAAAACAAGAGCTTGGAATTGTAGCCGATCAGTTTGGACAGCCTACCAATGCGAATGATCTGGCAGAAGCAATCATGGATATTATCGAAACCCAAAACAAAACCTTCGGTATTTTTCATTTTTCAAACTACCCGGAAACAACCTGGTTTGAGTTCGCCAAAAAAATTGCTGAATTTTCAAACTCTTCAGTAAAACTGAATCCTCTTACAACAGAACAGTACCCTACTCCTGCCAAAAGACCGGCCAGAAGTACAATGTCACTAGATAAGATAGAAGAGGTGTATAAGATAGAACTCAAGCATTGGGAAAACAGTCTTGAAGAATCTGTTAAAATATTAACACAACAATAATATGATCAAGAACCTGGCAGTTGCCATTTCCATATTCTGTGTTCATCTGTGTAATGCGCAGAATGTATACCTCTCAAAAGTTGAGAAAACCAACGACAATAAAGATAAATTCCTGTATAAAAAGATTGAGTCTGCCATTGATGCCGAATATCTGGGTGAAATCGAAGTCCAGGGATTTTCAAGAGATGATGCAGCTGTTTTTTCATTAATATATAAAAAAGCAAAAGAAATAGGAGCCAACACCTTTTCATTCAGACCCTTTGAAAATATAGATGGTACCCCTCAGGATTTCAATCCATCTAACTACAGGATTGCTCTATATTATACTCCCAAAGAAAAGCTGATTAATCAGAACGGAAAACTTTATGTTTTCGCTTCCTCCGATAAAGATCAGAAGATTAATATTAATAAGAAAGACTACCTGCTTGCACCTAGATCTTATATTACTCTCGATATTATTCCGGGAGAAGTATATACCCTGTCAACAAAAAAGCTTTTAGGGTCTACTATTAAGGTTCAGCCCAAAACAAATGAAGAAAACCTATACTTTCAGATTTCCTCGCTAAAAGTAAAGCCAGATACTTTCGGAACAGGTGGTCTAAATTTGAAATCTGGCGATATTATTGGATTGGAAAAATCATATGCAGAGTTTTTAAGCCTGATTTACATTCAGAATAAATGATAAATAATCATTTTAACGAATGTGGATGAAAAAATTAAACATTAGTTTAAAACTTTTCACGCTGCTTACCAGTAGTTTATGATTTTATATTACAGAATTATAAACTTTATGTTAAATAAGTTTGTTTTGCGTGTTATTAAGTTGTTATCTTTGCCCCACTGAAAAACGAGAGTATGACAGTAGCGCAGGAGAGCTTTTAGCTAAGCATAACTATTTAAAAAGAGCTTACAGA